>Ga0247778_1000031_pt1 | contig 243447 bp, 258 predicted proteins | sample UWRJL049202B5_FD_179939 | JGI IMG/M metagenome (GOLD analysis project Ga0247778, IMG submission 179939) | Plant litter microbial communities from Arlington Agricultural Research Station in Wisconsin, United States - UWRJ-L049-202B-5 | ecosystem: Environmental > Terrestrial > Plant litter >...
AAAAAAATAAATTATAATTAAAAAAAAAACTCAAAAAAATATAATAAATCGAAAAAAAAAAATAACGGAAAAATATTTATATAATCTAAAAAAATTCCAAATTTTATTATAAGAAAATAATAATAATAATAACAATAAAAAAATAATTTTTTGAAAATTATTATATTTTTTTATAAAAAATATAATTTAAATTATATTTAATTCAGAATTTGAAATTTCGAATATATTAAAATAATTATTATATTTTTATTATAAAATATAATAATCTAAAGAATAAAAATTTATAATATTATTAAAATTCTTGGGATATAAAATAATAATAATAAAATTTAAGAAATTTTTAATAAAATTTAATAATAAAAAAAAAATATTAATTAAAATTTTGAAAATAAAAAAAAATAGATCAGATCTAGAAAGTTTTATTTTATAATTTTTTATAATAATAATAAAAAAATTGAATTATTAAAAATAAAAACTATTCGATTCGAGATATTTGAATTATAGAAATATAATCGAGATATAGATAAAAGATTTATAATAAAAAAAAATTTAAATAATTATAGGTTAAAAATATTGAAATATAAAAAATATAAAATTGTAAAAATTATAAATAAATTAAATAAAATTTTATAAAAAAATTTTTTGTTTTATTATTTTTTTTTGGTATAATTTATATTTTTATAATTATTTGAAATTAATATTTAAATTCAACAAAAAAAATAAAATTTTTTGCGATAAAATAAATATAATTAAATTATTGTATTTATAGTTTTGGAAAAAGGGATTTTTGGTGTTATATAAAATAAAATCTAAAAATTAAAAAAAAAAGATTCTATTTATATTATATATAAATATAAAAATTATATAAAAAAATAAAAACTAAAAAAGGAATATTATAAAACGATAAAATAATAGAAAATAATATATAATATAATTGAGGCATTTGGAAATGAAATATATATGAAATATATAAGATTTATAATATATATTACGATTGTAGACTTCTCCACGTTCATAGATTCAGCAATGTAACAATTGGAATTGTTGAATATTAAGAGAAAGAAGAATGACGTATTAATGGCCAGAACCGTGCTGCGCACGGTCATGCTATTAAAATACTACAATATCACTTAATTAATTAATATAGCATCCACAACTCGTTGTACAAACTACTGCACACTATCCCCTGAACCTTTAGCCAATAAAAAAGCTACGATTATATAGAAATGCAAATTTTTTGACACATTCGACTACAATTTAGAGAACAAATCTATTAAATATATTATTAGCAAAATATATATTTTCGAAACTTGCAAGAGGAAATGGTTGAATTAATATAAAAAAATAAATTCTTTAATATGGAGGAGTACTCGGGGGAGGTCTACACAGTTTGGGCGGTTTTTTAAAATCACCAAATCGATATATAAAATATTTGTAAATCTAATTAAAAATCTAATTCGAAAAATATAATATGAAATACAAATATAATATCATAATCTACCCTGCAAAATGTATCAATTGCAGTGGAAATTGAAGGAGTATACCAATAAAAACCAGTAATATAAATATGTTTTTATTAAAAAAGTTCTTTCGGGCAAAAATATAAAGGGAAAAAAAAACTATAATTGTAAAGGGCAGATATACAACCATAAATGGAGGGAGTTCAATTGGTGTAGAATTGACTAAAGAACAAGAACTAGGTACAGGAAAACGCCTTATATGCATGTGGTCACGTGTCTGCGAACCACGTGCCACACCCCCTTTTTCCACTACTACATAATACTGAATATAAAAACAAGTCTATTAAAAGATTCTAGGATTATATTTTTTTTACAAACAAAACTTATATAGATCCTTTATTTTTGATAATTTAAAATATCCTCCGGGAACGTGGATATTGATATAATAAAAAAATTATCTAATAATATAGTCAAAAGATAGGGGTTAAATTCTATATTATTGCTTCGATCAATTGATATTACAAATAACCCGAATTGGAGTTTTATAATAATAAGGAAGATTATATAAAACAATCTCCAATACCTCCTAAATCTTACCGACGATTTAAATTAAAAACGGATATATAATATCAAGAGAAATTATATATATAGAAGGTAGAACATTTTTATTTAATTGAAGTGAAGATTAAAAGCAATATAATAACGCAAAAATATTATATAAAACATTTTTTACTTGTCTATTATAAAACTATAAAGAATAGGGCCCGTAGGGACTTTTTATAGTAATATTTACAAGAAGATAGGGACCTTTCTCACGATATATGTAAATATAGACTTGTATAAGAATACAAAAGAATATATAGGATTATTAATATTAAATATCTTATATAAAGCCCAGATTTAAATTTTATAAAAGGTATTTAGAATATCATTAAATAGAGGTTGCGCTGTAGGATATTTGATTTAATAGATAAAATGAAACAAACCCTCCAGAAGGAATGAAGGAAAATAATTATAAAAGAGATATAGGAGTGTATTAATGAAATACCAGAAAGATACGCCAAGGTCAAGAGATCAGATGGGAAACCTATAAAAATTGCGAAATAGTGATGTTGTAGAATAATTAGATCATATTATCATGTTGACAACCCCTTAAATGTTGCGATGTGGCCCGTGCGCACGGAGTTCTGACACCCACTGGTGGCCCAGCATAAAGCCTACTAAAACCGCTACTCAAGCCTCAACAAAAAGTAAAACTAAAGCCCACTCCTCAGCTCCTTCTCAGAACCCAAATGCTACCTACGTCACAAAGACGCATGATTACAAAGTAGGTGCTATGAAGAGAACGTTTGTGGAAGGAGTTGCGGAGAATTCCAAGACACAGAAATATTCCAAGGGGAAAAGCCGTTAAGAGGAATTGGAGGAATTGATGGGGGAGGTTGATGAGATGATAAGGGGCGGTAGAAGCAGGGTGTTAAATTTAGAATGGCTGGAGCTTAGGCTTATATCGAAGAATGGAGTTACTGAAAATGCTAAGCTTAGAACGACATGTGTGTTGATTCAAGCGATTTGGCAAGGAGTTTTGCAGTTTTGAAGAATTTGATTGGAACCTATGCGTCGTTGAGCCCCCACCCCGCCTCTAGAAAACGGGATAGACAGTCAGCACTTCGTATGCCATATAGTTGCTTGTTAAAAAGTTGCCATAGTTAAACCCGTTCCCAAACAGCGCAATGAAGATCGAAAAATCAACAAGCCACCACATTACCTTACATTCAGTCCTCCGACGTAGTAATTTTCCTCTAAAAGACAAACTGATTAGAAACCACGAATACTGATTTGCGATAGCTTTGGCACGCACGACACTCTCGAAGTCTTAGAGTTTTGTTTCAAAAACAATATCACACTTTGTCGCCTCCCTTTTTATACTTTTTACAACCTTTAGTTTTGTAATATTAAAGTTTTTGCATTTTTGAAAAAAGTCTATCGAGACTAAATTGATCGACTTTTTCAAAAAGGTGCGAACACAATTTGCAAGAAAAATTTTCCTTTTGTGTATAGTCTTGCAAGAGAGAAGGCGTTTATAAAAGGAAATGTTACGTTCGCATGAGCAGCCTGTGGTTTGTTTTTGCTAAATCTAGATAAAGCACTCGGGACACGCGGGGTCTTTACAGTACCACGCCCACCGACGGGCGCTACCCAAGTTAAAATTGTCCCGCATCTGTGCCATTGTTTGCCATGTTATTCGAAGGGAGTGGACAAGTCGGCAGACAAGTCGACGACGTTAGCGGTGTTGAGTGGCTTCTCTCGCAAAGAGTATGTTTTGAGGCCTTGATCTGGAACGATCGATAAAGGTTGGACAACTTGCCCTTCAATCATAAATGCTTTTTTTTCCACGCTTGCAACGATTGCAAGTCTTCAGTGATATATTCGTAGAATTGCGTATCTGTCTCGCGGGTGGTAATCCACTTCCCAGTGTATGATATGTATCCCTTTCGAACGACTCCCAACAAAGCTTTTGACGGCGGGTGATGTAGCGTGGAATGAACTTGTGCTATAATCTTAGAGATGAGTGATGAAGAGCCAAGTATTCGTCAAGAGTACAGCTGAATATCAACTGATTGACCAAAGATCGGTCGCAAGGCTGATAATATGAGGCCATGTCGCTTATTTATACTGATGACTAAATCTAAAGTGGTCGTTAATTTAAGGATCTTAGGTTGTTGAAGGCAGAGTCTTCCTCAGGCAGCGACCCCACTTTCGTTGTGACCAAATCTGCGGCAACCTTATACATAGACCCTGAGCTGCATTTGTACCTAGGTACGGCGCTTATGGCTGAAGCTGGACCCGGCACGTGCCCGGACTTGACAGCCGACAAAAGGGTCAAAGTTTAAATAGTCTACTCGTATGATTCATAAATTCTATAAATAGTACTACTAGTACCAAGGCCTCTGCAACTGCCCTGGTGTTTGATACTCTCTCAAGCTCTGACACATCAGCGAGCACTTGACGATGCTTGGGCAGAGCTGTTGAGCTGCACCAGCTTGGCCTAAATTTTCTTGGGGGCGACGTAGTCGACTGTCTCTTGTGCCTCGGGATCCTTCAAGTCGTCCACCTCTTTGTCCTGATCAGTCTCCGTCTTCTCCTCTTGCTCCTTTTCGTTCTCCTTTGCAGCATCGGCTTGCTCCCGCTCTTCATTCAACGCGTCCTTGGTGTCTGATAGCGCCTTTTCTTCCTGTTGTGAAAGATTGTTGCCCTCCCTTTCCAACTCTGTTTTCAGCTCGTTGCTCGTGTTGCTGAGTTTGGTGCTGGCATCCGTCATGGCTACGTCGCGCTCAGCCGCGCTCGTGGCAGGGTCCATCGCCTTTTGAAGGTCGGCTCTGGCCTTCCCGAGGTTTACAGCCGCATCCTCAGTGGCCTGGGATGGAGCACCACCTTCCAAAACATCACTCAACTCATTAATCTGCTTTTCCACGGTGCTTTGCTTGTTTTGGATCTCTGCAGCCTGGCCTACCTGCCTGTAGGCACCCTGAACCTCCGGCACAATGCTGCTCTCCAACTGTACCGACTTGTTGCGCTGCAGAGGCACTTCATTTTCCTGATATGCCGCTTCAACTCGGTTCTCTCTTTGCTCCGCGTCCGGCTTGTCTTTGGCGTCTTTCTGTGAATCGTTCTTCTCTTGCGTCTCGGCCTGCTTGTGACCCTTCGCCATATAATATAGCATACCAATCCCTGTCAACATTCCCACCACCTGGATGAGGGTGCTGAGGGTGAATGAATTAGCCGAATTTTTGTCCTTGGCGTTATTCGAGCTATCCGAGGGGCTTGGGATGGCCAGCTGATTGAGGTTGCCAGTCACCTTCTCCCCGTTGATGGTGCCCGTGAACGCCGCTCCAATGGCGTAGTTGACCACGGTCTTGCCATTCTGCTGGCTGGTCTGGGTGATATTCAGCCAGGTCGGGTTCAGAACCACGGAAAGGTTGCCAGTGCCTTGGCTTTGCTCCTGCATCGTGCCATCGCCTCCCATCACTACCGACGTATTCTCGTCGTTTGTGCCAGCCATTGTCAGCACCGCCGAGTCGGCTTGTGCGCTAGCTACAATGACCAGCGTTGCTACCAGAGCCGGGGCTGATGAGCCTGTAGTGCTGCCAGCGCTGCTGCTACCTAGGCTGTAGAGATAGTAGGTACCCTGCCAAGGGCTCGTGAACTGTGCTTGCCAGCTGAATACTGCGGTCCAGGTCGTCAATGTGCATTTCTTGAAGCTGGCAGTGTCTTGGAAAAACTTGTTGACCGCATTTTTCTGGCTGGTCTTGTCGCCTAGGGCGGTGCGAAAGTTCGTGGCCAGTTGCGAGGATGGGTTAGCCTGTGTATACTTTATGAATTTGAAGGAATCCTCCATGCCCTGCTGCATGTCACTGGTAAGAGTGAAGACGTTTGATTGGGCGAAAGGTGAAATCGGCAGCACGGCCACCGGAAACTGCAGGTAGTAGTTGTTGTTTAGTGCTGTGATGTTGCCTGTACGCATGGCTTGCAGTTGACTGGCATAGTGAATGGTTGGCACCAGCTGGGAAGAGGCGCCGCTCGATACAGTGGCCAGTTTTGTGTACGTCAACGACCCCTGCGTACTAGTATTGGCGTTGGGGTTGAACACATCGTATATGTCCACATCATACCCTAAGTTGTTGGTAATTGTGGCAGTGGGATTGGTATCGGTGGAACCCATGGTTAGTCAAGGCAAAGAGGAAAAGCACGAATGATTACAGATATGTACCGAGCAAGAATCAAGCGTTCTTTGCAACTACATATATGCATAGCTTCTGCCGCTGTGTTGGGCGTAGACGTGAAAGGTCGTCTGGATAATGCTGCTATTGCAGTGTCGGCTGGGCTGTAATGGTTGAAATTGGCGCCACTCAGCCAGCCCCACGCGAGGACTCGACAGCGGGATGTTAGATCGAATTCCTCAGCTAGCCATCGCAATCTGCGAGAACAAAGTCGCCCAAGACCCTGCCTCAAGTCACCGGTCGGAACTGATCCATAAAGGTGGGTCCGATGTCAGCCGCGCGGGACGACGGTAGTTCCCGGCAGCTGGCTGAAACCTCGACCAGATACCAGCGAGAAGCGGGCCACAGCGTCAAGCTGTTCAGTCAGCCACATCCGAAGATGAAGGGAACACCTCTATTCGATCGTGGCTGACTGAAGCCTTCGAACAACTATTCGAACGAAGAATTCAACTCTGAATTGCCAATCGTAAATGTTAATTGGTAGTTGCAAATCACACCATTCCTGAATCAAGTGCTGCGGGGTAGTTTCGATGTCTCTCGAAATATGGCTTTTCAAGCGGTGAGCTGAAGTGCAGCAATACTAACAAGCGCTAGGTGATATCCGTTGCTCTGCATTTGGTTACGCCACAAGTCAGACTACTTCAATAAGAATCAGCATCCAATGAAATGCGAATGTTTCGTTTCGATATAGAGCACTGGCCACTTCGCAACGACTTGCCTGCGAGGATATTCAATTCTGTTATGACGACTACGAGCGGAGAGCGCGCAAAGTTATAGCAAAACAAGTGCTGACCTGACTTGTTCAGAACTGCAGGAGCCAGCCTTTTTTTTTTTACGATTCCTTCTGAATAGATACGAGATGCATCTATTTGCCGTAGACGCGAGGCCAACGATGCAGTCGAGACTCGAATGGTGAGATACCAATGCTCGGAAGCTTAACACGCTTCTGCAAGATACCAATATTCGTTGAGGCTTTACTCACTATTCCCGCTATTGATTCAAATCAGCCAGCCCTAGGCTCACTATTGATCATGGTCAGCCCACATGCGGTGAATCACCTAGCTTGTGCTGCCCATTATCCAACAGACAAGGGAATAGTACAGTAACCTGCAGAGTTCAGAATTCGGAGCATGCTTAGCACCCTCAAATAGTAGTAGATGTTTCACCTTGAGACCGAATTGGGTGGGTACCAACACTATCATATCAACGAACGTGGCTGGCGGCCCTTATGCAAACGCAGCATATAGCGCCTACCGGCTGACTAGATGCGATCAGTGCACACCACAGGTTGTAGATAAGCTGATCGCGTCAAACGACCAAGAGGCAGTAGATATAGCAGTCTCAAACGACAAGCCAGGTAACATTCCCTCGGATCAAGTCAATCAACAACGACAACGACAACGACAACTTCCGGGGATCTAGCTACTTACTTCAATTTTCCCCGCTTATTTGTTTTACGCACTGCTTGAACCTGTCACCATGTCTACTCCCATTGTATCTTTTGTTAATAACTTGGAATTCAATGTTACGGTCTACGACTCATTTAGCGACCAGGACAAGACCAACTATTTTGGCACTTTAACGCCGCTGGCAACGGTGCCGGCCAAAACCACGGCTTCAGTCCAACTTATTCACCCCACCTCGGTGCTAATCGTCAGCAATACAATGACCAATGTCCCCCTGGCGCGGCGTATTTACTCGCCAGTGCTCAGCACCGGACCGCTTGGTGTGGCGCAGGCGGACGTCGATGCCATGACTCAGACCATGAATTTCATTACCTTTATCAGCAATAATGAGAACGACTCTCTCGCGTTAGCCTTTAAAGCCCTCTGGAAAGACACCTCAAAGCCACAGGTGACGCCCGTAAACCAGTTTTTTGCCCAACATCCGACCTACGCGAGCTGCACGTTTGCTACCTATATGATGGGCATTACATATACGGCTGAACTACTGATGAGCAAAGGCAAGCCCCTGGATCAAGTCGTGTACTCGCTCAGTACTGTCGTGACACTGCTAGGCGGAACCTGGCCGTCCGACTTTCCGGACATCGTAGTGACCAAGTTCACTTGCAATACCCAAAACGATGTGCTCGCTATTCGAGCCGAGATAGACCTGAAGAAGCTGCCTGCCCAGTCCGATCAGGCGCTCCAATTTTTCGGGTCGTTGTTTAACGTGCAGAAGCTTCAGGTCGCGTTCAGTTTCAATTACGGCTTCAACATGGGTGTGTTGGGCACCCGCCTCTCCATCAGCCTCGATGCGATGAAGGTACCCTTTGGCGGCTCGGCAACCTTGACTATCAATAAGCCCACTGTCACAATTGACATCAACCCGCTATTCAAGTTCGTCGTCTTCACCGTCACTGGTAGTATCCCGTTCAATGCATTCGGCAAGGTGTTCGAGGCCGATGTGTCCATGGTCATCGACAATATCGAGGCCAACTTCGGCGTGGTCATCAAGGGGGACCAGACCTCGCTCCCGGCGCCACCCATGATGCAGGGTGTGCACTTCGATGAGTTTGGCGTAGGTATCGGGATAATTTTCGAGCCGCCAGGCGCGGCGATTGGCTTGTCAGGTAAACTGCACATCGGTGAACTTGGCAGCGGTACCCAAGTGGCCCTTGCTGACGACACGTTCGTGGTTGTCTGCCAGTTGATAGAGGAGGTGCCAAACCCCCTCTACATTTCTTTCTACGTGCCCCAGATGCACCTGACGGACGTGCTCACAGTCTTCACCAATGCCAAAAGTTCTTTGGACGTGCCAGTATCATTTACCGATCTATCCTTTCAGTGGTCTGAAAATCCCATGGCGCCTGTGGCGCTGCCTGACGGGTCGCTCTCCAACATGGGCTACGGCTTCAGCGCGGCCGCCAACATCTTGTCGTTCAGCTTCTACGGCGACGTAGAAATTGACCTCAACAACGGGCTGAAAGCCGACATCGAGATGGCTCCCCTAGCTCTCGGCAGCGTATTCTCGATGGGGGGCGATGGCTCCGGCGTTTCAATTAAGGCGGATGCCAGCGGTAATCCCATCAAAAACAATTTGCTAGCCACCACGGCTGCGCGGCAGAAGGCACTAAAAGATGCCACGACGAAGCAGCTGGTGCCCCCAGGCGGCCCAGTGTTGAGGCTCCAGACGTTCGCCTCCCCCTTCCTGCACCTCAACGCTTTTGTGAGTTTATTTGAGGTTGAAAATCTGCACCTAGCTGCTGATATCACCTCGAGCGGCATTCATTTTGAAGTGGGGTTTGGGGGGCTGCTGACCTCGAACATGAGCTGCACGTTGGCCGACTTTCACAACCTAGCTGCCTCATTTCAGTTCGGCATCAATCAGACTATTTCGTTACCCTCGATAGGTGGAGTCAGCCTGGGCTCCATACCTTTGCAGGCATTGGCAGACGCCCACTTCTCACTAAATACAAGCTCGTCGGACCTCGTCCTAAAAGTTGGGGGCAGCTTCGATTTCGAAGGCATGACCCGCAACTTTGGCGACTTCACGGCTGATGTGCATATTCAGAAGGCGAGCGAACTACTGTCGGCCATCGTTGAATACATCGAGCAAAATGCGGAGCAGTTGTTCAACGACCTGCTGAATACGGCTGCCATTTGGGCCGGCAAAGTTCAGCATGGTGTCATCACGGCGGCTGACTCGGTTGCCTCCGTTTTGCACAATGCTTTCGACCAAGATGCCAGCCAGATAGCCTCTACCATGAAGGACGCAGGCTTCGGCCTCGATGCCATAGCTGGAGACCTCAAGCAAATATTTGACCCCGGGCAGGTTGCTGACGCTCTCAAAGATGCCTTTGGCCTGTCGATAATTGGTGTCGCGCAAGCTATGCAGCAGGTCGGATATGCTGGCGAAGAGGTGGCTGGGGCACTTAAAACTACGTTTGGCGACGAAGCTGAGCAAATAGCTTCCGCCCTGTCAGGCGTGTATGGCTGGAGCGCCGACCAGGTTCAAGGCACGCTGAGCGGAATTGGCTTCACCGCCGATCAGATAGGCAAAGCTTTTCAATCACTCGGGGGCGACTTTGCCCAGGCCGGCCAAGCTATTCTGGACGCTCTCAACCCTTCCAACTTGGGGAAAGAGATCGAGCACGATCTCGACCCTCGCAACTGGTTCGGCTAGGTAACCACATAGAGTGGAATTTAATCAGGTGGTGAAAAGCAAGTTCTTTGCTATCCAGATTAACTTTTCTTGCTTTCTCCTATTTATAGACGCTATCTTTAAAGGTCAGAATCTCAATTGACTCTACTGATGGCTTCTCCTCGGGTAGAGTGTCTCTAATAATGGAAAAGTCCAACCAGTCACTGTCGCCCGCTAGAGGGTTAAAAGCTTCTATATTGTAGTTAGATCCAAGCCCCCGAAATATTGGCGTTATTAGCACATACTTATAACTGTGCCAATATATGTAAGAGACTCACTAGATTTAAGACTTCAGACGCTTCGTCGAGGTCTGTAAAGTCCTTCATTTCAATCATATTATATTCCAACGCTATATTACTTACCTCGAAAAACCCCGTCACGGAATTTAATTCATAAGAAGTAATAGTATAAATATAACTTTAACGTGATAACGAGCGAATTATGCTGTCTCCGACAAGTGCAGCGGTATCTGGCATAAAAAAAGGACTGTTGACGTATACGTCCGATGCCTTGAAGGGTACAGTAACAGCTACAGCCGATGCAGGCTAGGAGATTGAGGGGATGATGTTGCGAGCGCTATGGTCATGTGGCACGTGACCCAAGCCTCACTTCTACACACATATAACACAGTACTAGGGGACCCTCTTAATGCATTGTGATCACACCTGTGATACCAACAGATGATAAAACTGTGAGCGATACCCAGTGCAGCGGTATGTAGCTTAATTTAGTGCGACTTTTAACGCAGAGCTGAACCCACAGATTATCCCGCACGTGGCACATGGCTGCCTAGCCTTCACCCAGCCTTGTCGAATCCTCCCTTCACTCTTGACTTCACATCTATCTTTCTATACTTCCGGTTCTATGGCAAGTTTTAAATTATTCAAAGTTGTTCTAGCCATTCATATGTACACTGCATAGTGGATACCAAACATGGCACCCTGGAACAAGAGGTCTGCAGGCAGTGGTAAGAAGACCGCCGAAGCGGATACAAAGGTAGGGTGGAGCATTGACAGCCGCATTTTTCGTCCCCTTCCGCTCACGAGGTATTATTTAATAGGAGAATAATGCTTATCGACAGTACGGTCTCTTTGTGCTCTATCCAACGAGAGAACATCCCAGCCTCGGCGCGACAATAGATGTTGAGTAAGCACACCCGCTTCTACTTTTATTTACATTTGTACTGATATAAAACCTCAGTATAGTTGCAATCCACGGTCTAAACGGTACTGCAAGACAGACATGGGCCGACAAAGATTCTGGAAAGTTGTGGCTCGAAGATTTTCTCCCAAACTCCATACCAACAGCTAGGATCATGACCTACGGTTATGACTCCGGGGTAGCTTTCAGTAAATCTAGAGCGGGCATCGATAGCTTTGCTAGAGATCTCCTCAACCGCCTTAGGATCGTTCGCAGCGATCCTGAAGTAAGTTATACCTTATTGGACACCTCAAACTCTCAAGTTTAGCTGATATTTGCCAAAGGCTCAAGAGCGACCGCTGGTTTTTGTTGCACACAGTCTAGGCGGTATCGTGGCAAAAAAGGTGAGTATTTCAAAATTTAATTATCGTACCCGCTAACTGTCATCTAAGGCTTTAATTATAGCCCACGAAGCTCAAACATGGTATGGGAAACTACTCCAGTCAACTCGAGGGATAATATTCTTGGGGACGCCACACAGGGGATCTGACCTTGCTTCCTGGGTCTCAGTGTTCACAAATCTGATAAACATAGCGAGCTTTGGGCAAGCCTTGAGAAAAGATCTTCTGCAAAACTTGCAAAGAGACTCTACAGTGCTGATGGATATATCCAACCAGTTTGTACACCGGGCTACGCCTCTTAATATTGTGTCTTTCACAGAGCAGCAGATTGAGCGACCTCTGACTACCTTGGTGAGAGGCCTTTCGATGGTTTAGTTCTTTCAACTGTTTCTCACTTCTCATCCAATAGGTTGTGCCTGAAAGCTCGGCGGTATTAGGTCTCCCGAACGAAATGATCGTGCCTCTGAATGCTCATCATCGAGGCATGTGCCGTTTTGATCGCTCTGATTCCCCTAACTATGTCCTTGTGGAAGGAATCATAAAGGAGCTGGCACTCGACCACTTACGCTTGTCACTTCCAAGTAAGATATGTTGCTTAATGCCTGTAGCCCTGCTTTGTTAAACAACATTATCAGTAGAGATTTCATGTTCCTGACTAATATTGTGTTGAAATAGATAATTTTGAAAGGCTACAAATAACTAGCACGCTAGCTGGGACTTTCATTAAAGATTCATTCTTGGCCCCTTCAATGGCAGACAATAGCCTGGCTTCACCCTCATCCCAGGACGTAGGGTTCTCACAGACTCTTGAAGTGAATAAATATCTATTAATTTGTCTGTTCGTAAGCTGATATTTGGACAGAGACAATCTACAGAAAGTCGCGGCGTTCACAATAGGTCAAACATTTCTACGCCAAAGAGAATTACTGAACTTAGCTCCAATATTCCTCTTTCAAGACAGCTGCCTTCTGATCTCGAAGAGGTGCACAGCCCTAGGAATGTTGGAATTCCAAATTCCAATGATGTTGCAAGTTCTGATAGACAAGTGAACAATGACATGATTACCTTGAGATTTGGCAGGTTGAAAAGAAAGCTCAGTCCCGAGACTTACGATACACCTCTTGTTTCGCGAACACTCCATGTTCATCGGGACACTACTTTGATTTCCTTGTCAGAGCATCTAACTCAAGCTCATCCTGGTAAGTTCTTTCATCAGAATCCAATCTAACTATACATGTTTCTCAATCTCAATAGATATCAAATTAAGAGACTCATCATCTCTGAAAGCTTTTGGCTACGAGATCAAGTGGAGCTGGATGGACGTCTTCACGACACCCGTGCAAGTTACCACTGGACGACCATGCTACAACAAGTCGAAAGGCTTAAGGATCAACCAGAACCAAGCGATTGCATCTTTTTTCATGAAAGCTTTTCCGAGTCCAGTTGAGGTCAAACCCTATCATAACTCAAAGGAGAAGCCATCAACTCTCTCACGAATAGCAGCAACAGCTGTATCAGTTGGTAGGGGATCAAACGAGGATATGATACTGTCGTTTATGCGAACAGTTCGCATTCCAGAGGATAGGCATGACTACGATCTTCCGCCGGGGCTTGGGCCCTTTCCACTGTTTGATATCGGCACTTTCAGCGATTCGTTGCCCCCTCAAATGGTTGCACAAGGTGGCCTGTTTCTTCCGATGTATCGTAAGTCTCACCTCTTGTTCTTCCATTCTCTGTTCGTGTCGAACGAATTGGTACCTAATAATCGAAATTATAGAAATGGAAGCAATGTGGATCAACTTTGAGTGCAAGGAAGGGAAAATGTTTGTCGTCCGGCCCTTCCTTGGTGGCGTGAACGGGATTACTGGCGAGTCTACGATCGGAAATATGAACGCATTGCTGCGTCGAATCAACAAAGTCAACCGTATTCAAGATTACGTCGTGCTTCCCAGCCAGAGATGGCTCGATGGTATCTCTACTACTCCTGGCAAAGTCAAGCAATTTATTGCAGCAGAAATGGCACCGCCTCGCGATGAAAAATCAAAACATTTGGGGAATAGGGAATCGAAAGATGAGCAGATAACATCAGACGACAAATACGATCAATCCCTTGCGGATGAGGGACAGGACACCTGGTTCGGTGCATCAGTGGAGTGGCAGGTTACTGGACAGGACATGATTGGGGGTATTCAGCTACAGATTATTCCACCATTTGACGTCAATACGATGTTTGTCGGTTCAGTCAAAGATACCTGCCGAGCCGAACGGGGGAACGATTTAGTATCATACGCTCCGGTTCCTAAAGAAGCTCGAGAATTCGACGTTCTCAACACACCTAGTACAGAAGGCTTGCATGATGGCGACTTGGTTTTCATCAAGGACTTGAAATCTCGACTGAATACACGTTATAAAACAGTCGCTGACCTCCTTTCAGAAAGTCCTCAGCCGGTTACCGCGCGCGAAATTCTAGAACTAGAATTCCAAGAGAAGATACCCAGGGTCTACAACATCTATAAGTTCAGTGTCAGCAGACCCAGACTCTCAGCAAGTGAGATTTTTCTTGAAGTAAGTGAAGATCTCAGAGAGGGAAGCCATTTTCCACCTTCCCTATTGCTTCTACAGATTGAGAACCAAGCAGGATTAAGCTAATTAAACTTGCAGGTGGATCGTAGTGATCCAATCGATGCAATTTGTGCCGTTGTCAGAGACAGATTAGGAACAGATGGCTCACTCTTCGTATATTGCGGCGCGGCCAATGACGCTGAAGCCCTATTCGCCATTCAGAGATGGCAGGATTTTGATCGAATTCTTGGACTAAGGCGCATATCTGATGTTGACCGCCTTGAATTCAACTTTGTATGGGTAAGCAGATATACTCGATCTTACAATTCGAGTGCGGAGTTTGCTAATGGACGCAGGCTCCTCAAAACACTCCTTCTCGCCGCCTATGCCATGTTTGGGGACTGGTCCAGGAGAGGAGCCCTTACGAGTCGGATAAGCCCCTTCTCTTGGCGATGGAGCCTAACAGTACGATACATGATTTAAGAGCAGTCATTGAGAAAACAACCGGACTCCGAGATTCGTCATTTTATTTGACAGTACACGGTCAGCTAAACGCAAAAAATACCACGGAGTCGGTCTTCCGGAAGGATGGCCTAGAAAATGGAGCGGGAGATCCCTTCGTGGATGCTGCTATATCAGCACTCCCCACACAAAGTAGGAGTACTAGAATCATGATATTCGTGCATGATTATATCCACTCTTCTACTAGAAGTCCCAAGATTGTAACTTTGAGCGTTGATCCTTTGGAAACCGTTTCAGAAGTCTTGAAAGCACTGGGGGACTTCAAGGACTTGAAGGATGTAAGGATACTCTCAGCAAAGTGGAAGGCCACAAGACTTTCTCCCCAAACACGACTTTCTGAGCCAAGATACGGTATTCAAGCGGTATGTAGATTAGTTCTTCTCTGAAGTTGTCTATCTAGAAGCCTGCTAATTCATCTTCGCAAAGGGGTCACTTCTCAAAGTGCGATACCATTCTCGTCAATTCCAGATCTTCATCAAGACATTGACGGGAAAGGCCATCACACTTGCTGTCGACTTATGTGATACGATCCATGAGTGCATGGAATATATTGAAGAGAAGGAAGGCATACCACCTGATCAGCAGAGGCTTATATTCGCCGGGAAACAGCTAGAGGAAGGTAAGAAGACAAGCAGGAGTAGCACTTTTCAGCGTATAGTTAACTGTGACAGAATACACTCTGTCTGATTACAATATTCAGAAGGTAAGACATGAATAATCGGGCGTCATATGAAGCTGCTAACAATGCAACTTAGGAGTCGACACTCCATATGGTTCTAAAGTTGCGAGGTGGATTCCTATTATCAGTGCAGCTACCGACCGGCAGCGAAGTGCAGATTAACGGTTTACCAGATTCAAGAATACGCGAGATAAAGAAACTCATTCAGCAACAAGAAGGGATACCATCTGTAGAGCAAATTTTGTTTTTGGGTAGCGTAGAGCTGCAGGACGGTACAGAATTCCGCCTTGAAAGATAGTAGATTTATGGGAGCCTACTGATGCGTACTTTTTAGACCGCCGGCTATCTGACTATCATCCAAAATGGGTAAGTGAGCAGCAAAGACTTTGAGTACGAATGAAGCATCTGAACCTCAGCAGCCATATACAATCCGCATCGTGCTGCGGCCTAAACAAGACCTGATCAGCGTCCGACATGATGGAGTCGTCTTCGCGGCAAGAGGACCGACTATCTTGTCATTGAAAATGAGCATTCTCGAGAGTCGCGGGGTTCCAATACAAGACCAGACTCTATCTTATTTGGGCAAAGTTCTCAAAGACAGTAAGTTTTGGATCAGCTTTCCCACCAAGCTCACAAGAAGAATTTCATTCTTCTGAAAAGAAACTGAAGATCAGGTTTGCAATTTCTAGTGCGCGAGACTAACAGCGACGACAGACGAATCTACAAAAGGGTACACTGGCGGGAACGTAATCCTAGACCTCCACACGGCGGCGTTGAGCGTACGATCTCTTGCCATTGGTGCCGGCGGGAACATTGTACAGCATATCGAACGAGACGATACCGACCCACGTATTTGGGACGTGGCAAGCTCAAAGATACTCAATGTCCAGATACTTGACTCGAGAACCTTCCAGATGGTCACGGGGCACAACCCTCCCAGCACACCGGTTACAGCAGAGATGTACAAGAATTTGGGATTTCCCTTCTACAAACTGTGGGGGGAAGAGCCCAAGAATGCTGGAGTTGCCGGCTCGTGGGGCTCGATCGTAGGCGCGAAGGAGGTGGCTAGTGTCAACGCAAAAGGTGGTGTATCTTCCAGTGCGTTGAAGTCCGTTGGGAAAGTGAAAGAGCCGGAAGTTGAACAGCAACATGAGTTTGAGGATCGTTCGTTTGATTTTCCTGTTAAGTTAATAGATGTGGACGATACGATCGCTGAGTTTAGAAGTGTGGTCGACGAATCCGATGACGACTCAGAGGAATTCTATTAGAAACGATACTTTTGAAGTCGAGAGAATGCCATTGCAGACTTTTTATTTGGCCATTCTTCCTTCGCACCCGGTCAGTGATCCAACATAGTAAGTTTAGAAATAACAGGACTTTAGATAGAAGAATGAAGTCATTACAATTCTAAACACAAAAAGGGATATAAAATAGTGGAGGGAATTTGACACGGAGTTTTTATCCGTGTTTGGAGAACTTAAAGTGACTACTGCATCTTCGTATGGCATCATGAAGACCAGGAGCACAATACCACAACAGATCACGACGTTCCCCTACTTTCAGTCCTCCAACGTAGTAACCTCCCCAGAAAAAACAATGCTCCCAGTCCCACCAGGCCCAACATTATGCCTAAAAGTCATATAATCCTGATACTGAATCTTGCTATTCGGCGTCGCTCCCCGCATGTTGCCATGAAGTGTATAATCCTTCGGCGTCTCCGGATGCGGCGAATTATCCGCCATCCTTACGCCGTCCTTCCACCACGAAAGACCCTTTTCGTTTACCCAGCTAACGATGATCGCTTGCACAGCTGGTGAGATCGTGAAGCCCCATGCTAGAGGGTAGGATGGTGTACACGTGTATTGCAGGAAAAAGGTGCCATCTGTGTCTGCCCAGTTGCCGCTTCCTTCGCAGGAGATATATGCTGGTCCAACGCGGCGGGCGAGCGGTGCACCTGTGTTTGTGAGGGCATCCACGTGTTGGCGAGTCTCGACGGCATTGACAGGCTCGTCGAAATCCAGGTTCAAGGTTGCTGTGAAATCCGAGGTCGTGTTGAGTGGTACCGTGACGGAGCGAATCTGCTCGTTCGTTTCTAAAGTCAGGTCTCTGCCATCGTGGGGAGGCAGAGTAGCGGCGACTGCTATGATCAGGCACGCTGTTATAAGGCGGAGTTGCATGGTCAATAGACCGGCCAGTTTTCCGGATCTCGAGGGATGATATATAGGTGAACGATTGGAACTAAAGGCTCTTGAAAAAAGGAAATGGTAGGTGGATTTTATACCAAAAGCTTGCCCTTCGAGAAATCTACTGGGCCTTCTACACCGTGGCAAGTCCCGTAACAGCGAAAGAGTATAGACATTGCGAGATAGCGACAGCGAGTGTTCTCATTGGTAGTATACATGGCGGCTTTTGACCTGTGTGGTGACACGGAAGGTGGCTGAGTAACTCAGAGCAGCCACAGTCCTACGTGGCTATAATCAGAGCCCAATTCCCCCGAGCATTACTTTTGGCTTTCAGGTAGAATTTCAGAATACACCATGCACTCTGCAACCTAACTTGCTCTTCATAATTGTCCTGAGCAAACGTCAGGGGTCGGCGCAGCGCTTACCCGCGTACAAGAGAACAAAAGCTGGCACGACTAGAAATTCGGAATCCTCCTACAAATAGACAAATGAATACCTGAGATCCCCATCCGAAGCCACAAAGAAAGAGATAATGCTTGTAAATCAGAAATAGAGGGACAGGCAAATTTTAGCCGGTAAAGCCAAGACATCAGATCAGCTTGACCTTCAGCTGGCCAAGGAATTTTCAGAAGCCGCTACTTCAATTCGTTGTTCACGACGTTATTTTCGGTATCCTTCGTCCAGCTCCCCTCGCCTATAGTTCCTCCCTTTAGCGCACCCATCCTTTGCCAAGGCAAGGCTTCGACAAAGGATAATTTTGGTATTTCAGACGCGCCAATAACTTCCGCAGCCACGACTGTACAGAATCAAAAGAAGAACCCAAATACTGCCTTAGCAAACTGCCCAAATGGTCAACGCCCTGATTATTGTACAGTGAGCATGGGTATGGATAGGTATAAAACAAAATTATTACAGTATGTCCAAACTCCTATAGGCGCTCAGTGTCCAAGAAAATGCGCCTTAAGATTAACCTCGAACTTCCGTTTTCTGCTTCTTGTTCCTATCGATCCGGTCGACACTTTTTACAGCTTCCGTCTGCCATTGTGTTAGTCCCAACTCTGCTTTTGTAGTCTGAAGATCACGCACCAGATGATTCAATTCTTCCTCCCGCCCAGGTCTCTTCCTCTTCATTGAACTGGCCTCTTGCTTCATAGCGTTTTGCACGTCATTTTTGGCTTTCTCCCCAGCGTCTGCGTTGTCTTCGACCGACGAATCGTCACCAGAGTCGGAAGAAGGCAAGGGGCGGTACGTTTCGTCGACGTAGTATCTCTCGATCTCTTCAGGAGAGAGTCGAACTTTAGGATTATGTGGTCTTGTATTGATTGTACTCGCAATCTCGAACAGTAGCTCCTTTGGGTATTTGTCCGGGCTAGAAATATGCCCGTTGTGCCATGTATCGACGACATATTTGCGTAGAGGACTCTTCTCCTCGGTACATTCCCATATAACGTTTAATAGATTCGACGGCAGTCTTCTTTCGGTGGCCCGGGCCTGGTTGAGCTCCCTCATTACATGGTTCTGTAGCACGGGTGCTAACCAGTGCCCGGCGCATATTCATAGATCTATCAGTTGCTGACAATTGAGACGTGTCACATCACCAGCACCTTGCACAACCAGTGTCTTTGTGTAAAGCCAATTGACGAATGTCCCCAAAATCCAACTTTCTGATTCCGCAGAAAAATCTACCTGGTCGGTCGTGCGTAGCCTGCGTTCGAAGAATGGAGAGTAATAGCATATAAAGTTCTTGTGGACGGTAAAGGTCTGATTTCGAGGGCCTTGTACGCGCAGCTTCACTAATGGTTGTGGACCCCTGTTAAAGCTTAATAAAATCACAAGATGATTTTAAGAATGTACTACACTAAGTTGGGAGGTATCCTCTCGTCAAGCGCAACCTGTTTCGTGCCGTTCTCAGCCTTGCAGAAAACCATGGTGTCGAATTCCAGTGAGCGAATCGGATCGTGTGGTGTATTAATGATATAGTAGGTTGGGGATTGAAAGGAAGTGCAAGGAATATAGCCTGATTGCCGTGGGCGGCAGAGCAATGCTGATAATATATTTGTGGATGCGTTTTGCTTGGCTTGGGAAGTTTGAAGAAAGTCGACGCGTCGACGCGCTGAAGTTCGTGTCTTCGGCAAAATTGCGAGGCTGCGCTATAGCCTCAGGGGCAGCCTCGGGACCCACCCTGCCATGTATCTCGAGGCAGAGCCATCAGGAGCTCGTTTCATTTATAGTATAGATGTAAAATTAAGCTCAATTTATGACAGCGCGAACTAGATTACTCATCATCAGTAATGAGAACGATGGCACAAATTCCAGATTGAGCCTTTCGACTTACAGTAGTTTAGCAGCCAGGATAAAATTCGGAGTGCCGAAGATCAGTGACTATTCCGCTCTACCTAGATACGCCAAGCGGACAGTTGTAAAATAGATTCATGTTTGATAAGTCAGATATCACGACTGCTAGGACCCCGAAAAATATAATTTCAGGAGACGATGCTCATTCATTGAAAATCAAGCAGCAGATTCATCGCATCTCAGCGACCTCACCAAATTCGCGAGGCTGCAGCCTTGAGAGGGGGAACAATAAACAATCTAGAGATCCACAAATCAATAAAATGACTCTTCTAATTCATTATTTTCAAGTCCATTTGATTTACATGAAAGGAAGAAAAGGGAACATCCGGTCAAATCAAATCAATAGCTCCCATGCACGATTTTTGGAAACTCAGCTCTGACCCCAGCCTGCTATCGTCGTGACTTCGGCGGGAATTTGTCACGGCATAACTCATCTTTGAAGAACGGTTTAAATTTTGAAAGGAAGAAATGAGAGCTGCCATGATGTCCCTGAAGAAAGCAGTGATGTACGTAAATGTCTCACTTAGGTTGAGTCTCCCATCCACCCACCAAGAACGACTTCATCTGCCCTTCCAAGAACTCTACCGAGTCTCCCGCTGGACAAAAAAGCGGCACTGAACATTCCGGATTTGGAATATTCCACTCAGTGTGAAACATTCAGAATTGGTGTGCTTTTTACTCCTCGACTTCTCCTTCCTTAGCAAAGAATTGCTTCAGCTCATCTGCTGAGCATTCCTTGGCCGAAGATCCAAGTCCCGGTTCGCGCCCTTTCATGTCCATAAAACTTATCATATCGACTAATAGATCCTTGGGGTACCGCTCGATGTTACCGACCTTCCTCGTTGCAACGACTCGGGTAATGTATTGACGAAGCAGGCTACCTGGTGTAGTATTCTTGTATATGTAATCCAGAGTAGTTTCAGTGGGCCGTTTCTTGTAAGCGACGAGTGCTTTCTCATATGCAACGATGACTTCATTTTGGAGCGTTGGAATGAGGAGCCGATCAGCTAGTATCCATAGATTGGAGAGGATAAGTGAGCCTGGACATATCTCCGCGGCCTTATTATCGAGGGCTTTCTGAGCATGAAGCCACTGAACGAAAAGGGCGAAGACTTTAGGGTGGACGTCCTCCAGGTCGATCGTCTGGGTTTCACCCTCTGCGAATCGACCGTTCAATGCGGCATCGAAGTAGGGCGAGTAGTAGCAGAGAAAATCCTTGTGGACAAGAAACGTTTGCTTCTGGTTGAGGGTTTCGCTGTAGGTCCAGGATACATTCACCGTCACCATAGTCTGAGGATCACTATCATAGCGGATTTAGCTAGAGCTCGTTCGAGAAGCTTGCTTGGAATTGAACTTACAGAAAGCTTGGTCTCTTCTTCGCCTTCGATAATTGAACTCTCTTCGCTGGGTTGGGATCCACAGAAGCGCCGCCACCACCACTGCCGCCAGGGCTGTCAAGTTCGTCGTGTTTTCGATTTTTCTGATCCATATTGTCCCACAACAGATGGCAGATTGATTCGCCGAGTGCTTCATGGGATGTGATTAATTTCGGAATGTGCGTGTGCCGGAAGACTTCAATGTTGGAGGGAGTTCAGCACAGCAAAGAGTTGTCCGTTGCGAAAAGCCCCGGAAGAGATTAAAGGCATGTAAGTGAATCGAGGTACTTGCATCCAGTTGAGAAAGTTTCGGTGAATGGTCACTGTTCCAGGATCGGAGGGAAGCTGCGATCAGCCAGTCTTGACCAACTCGGAACGGCAAGAATTGGGCAATGGAATGCAGTTTTATTCATTTCGATGATAATATGTCTAGTTTCTGTTTGACAATTTATCTTCTGCAATACTAGCAGGCAACAAACATTTCCCAGCGCCCAATTTCCATGTTATTATGTCACAGTGAGGTGCGCCGTACCGCACGCACCACGAGCCTAGCCCCGTATAAACGCTTAAATGGCAGTCCTCCTATATATGAACTGCTACCCACCTAGCTAGATTCTGTAGACTTCAATACATCCTCATTTTTACCCATCCTCAAGGATCCTAGAGTTTACTTCTTCTTTAATCTACGTGATATATTCCTACTAACGAGCCTGCTTGGCTAAGTCTGTGGAATTCAGGGCATTTTTAAGGCCTCAATTACACCGCTACAAAATTACAAAATCCAAATATTTCCAGAATATTTGAAAATTCCCAAACAATTACAAATAATAATAAAATTTTATTAATTCTTTATAAAAGATTTCAAACAATCTTTGTTCCCATCTCCTAACTTTTGACAATTTAATATATTCAGAAATTTCAACTATATGTAAATGCCCTGAATTCCAGACTTAACCGAGCAGGCTCGTAACGCCCATGCCCCATACCACGCCAGAAAGAAACTTGCAAGTTACAACCACGAATTAAAGCTAAATATCTACAAATGAAGGGTGTTCCATTTGTGCTGTTGATTCAAATCTCATAGGCCTGGAAAGTCTTACAGACGGTGATAGAGTCTTAACCTCGTCGTTAACTTTTCCCTTCTCTCCGCTCTCCTCAGCTTCCACCTCTTCGACGAAAAATTGTTCCAATTCCTGCTCGGAAAACCCCACCCAGTTTTCCTGAAGTCCCGTTCTCAGGATGAAGTTGGACATGTCAAAAAGTAGGTCTTTGGTATAGGGTTCAGGTTCTAGCAACTGCTCGTGCCTTCCAAAGCCAGACGCAGCTATTTGGGCAATGTATCGACGTAAAGGGCTTCCCTGCATAGTGTTCTCGTACACTCGATTATAAATGAGAGTAGGTCGTGTCCTTCAGCCAACCCACACTTTGTCGAAAGCAACAAGAGACTGATTTTGAAGCTTCGGCGCCATGAAGCGATCGCCCAGGATCCAAAGGTCGATAAGCAGGACCAGTTGCAATCCGGGGGCAGTTTCTGAATCAACTACCACGTTTTGACCATAAATCCAATTGACGAATGCATCAAACACCTCAGAAGAGACGTCAGAGAAGTCCATTTCCAGAGCAAGACCCTCTTCAAATCCCCCATTGAAAGCCGCGTCGAAGAAGGGTGAATAATAACACAAGAACTCTTTGTGGACAAGAAAAGTCTTTGCATCCGCGCATCTGCTGACATTGATGGATACCATGGTCGTGCAATCCCTAGAGGAGATCATGAATTATTTATCCAATGCAGAAGTTCAAATCCCCCACTCACTTGAAGCTTGGCTTCCTCCCCTTCCCTCTTCCTATCCGTGCCGAGCCTGCATTTGGGACTCGTTTTGCTGGACTGGCATCCACAGTCGGGCTGTCAAGCAACATCACTCTTCCGCTTCGTCTGGGCCATGGTGAGAATCGTGGGAAACGGGAGGTAGATTGAAAGAGTGGTTGCGGGCTGTCGAACCAGCCCGGCACGTCGCGTCAAACGCGCGGATTACTCTCAGAGGCGCGTGCAGTTTGAGGCTTTCGTTGTGAGTGAAAACTGTGGTATAATTTGGGCGCAGGCTGGAAGTTTATGTGTTCTCGTGAGAACTCAAACAGGTTTGAGGTTGGTGTGTGATAAAGTCGTTGGAAGGAAGGGAAGTCGCGGAAATAAAGGTTGGAGCGTTGTCACGTGCCGTGAGAAAGGGCCTGTGACCTCGAGTTCATGGAATTCAGGGATTTTTGGGCAATCGCCTTGTTCCATCGATTTATGCACCTTTGCATGGATTTGGCCGATTCCATGGGTTCTGTACTATAATTCGAGGTAAGGTATTTGAAGACATAATTTCATTCTAGATAATAAGAAAAAGCAAGGATTATATATTATCAAAAGAAATTGATAAAATTTGGGAGAAATCCATGAAATTTGGGATTACATTACAATAGGAAAAACCTATGTACTCAATGAGGATTTGCGGATCCATTCCATTGAACAGGGGGAAATCTATGGATCTGGTAATTCCATGAACTCGAGGTCACAGACCACGCTTCGCGGAAATTTCCATTAAGCGGTGTCATTGTTCTTTACAAATCTGGATGAGCAGTACTTTCCATGTAATGAATAAGGTTTGTATTTGAATAGACTAACCACGCGCACTTGAAAGACTACACATGTCCTAGGACAGTCTGATTATAAGCCTCCTCCCAGCCGTGGATTTCTGATTAGACTAGGTAATCATGCGCATTTGAGAAACTGCACATGTCCTAGAACAATCTTGTTATAAGCCTCCTCCCTGCCGCTAAACGAAGAACTCATTCAGCTCATCCTTCGAAAATCCTTCAGACCATGATCTCTCCCAGCCTTCGACCATCCCCCCCTGCATGAAATCGACCATATCGCGTATCATCTCCTCGGGGTAGGCCTTTAGGTGGTCCTTGGTATCCTCCTTAAGAAAAGACTTGTACCTCATTGCAGCTAGCTCGACTGCGTACTTGCGAAGAAGGCTACTTTCCGAAGTCTTCAAATATATCCGATCACACCAGTAGCTGATACTATCTTTGAACTCCATCCTTCTGTATTCCATACCGTCAAGGGCGAAATTCTGAAGTCTCGGAATTTCATATCGCTCCGCTAACAACCATAGGTCGACGAATTGATGCATGGGAGGCGGGTTATTCTTGTCTTCTATGACTTTCTGGGTGTATATCCACTCAGCCAATAAATTGAAAACTTCGGGTTTGGCGCGGATCTTGATCGTCGGAGGTTCGGGTCCCATGCTTTGGAGTGCCTTTTCGAAAACGGGCGAATAGTAGCAGAGGAACGATTTGTGGAGGAAAAAGCTTTGAGAAGAAACTCCATCGCTGACATGTACTCTGGCCATAGTCGTAGGATTGCTGAATTTCGGTCAGTCGTTCATGCTTCACGTTCTGCAGGAAATCGTGACTTACGAGAGGCTCGGTTTCTTTGCAGCGAGGACACAGCGCCGGTGGCACTCACCCTGACAAGGCTTCCCCTCCGTGATGGACCTTCGGCGTGTATCGCACATTGTGTGGTGAGGCACCCGGGATAAGTCGCACTTCCCCTCCGTGATGGATCTTCGGCGTGTATCGCCCATTGTATGGTGAGGTACCCGGAACGAGTCGCGAATATCGATACAATAGAAGTGAAAAACAGATGCAGGAGAAAATATATTTTTGTAAGCCTGCGGGAACGTAATATCTAGCTGCCGTCTTTAGTGTCCTTGGAGTGAGTGTGGAGTTTGGAGAAGCGAGTGTGGAGAGACGAGGCTAAGTAGAGCTGGGCCAGAGGATGGGGCGGATGTGCAGGAACGACCGGCGAATCTGGGAGCGCATCATAAGAACCAGACCCGCGCCAATAGGGGAAACCATTACCTACCTAGGCACATGCCTAACCACTAGACAGAAACGTAAGCTAAAATAGCAATTTGTAAAATTGGGATTCAGAAACTCTTACGTGCATCGCATATAAAGTCTTGGAAATGAGATTCCCCAATTGTTCCGTATCATCTGAAACACCAAACCCGAAGACACTCATACATTGGCCCAATGCAACATTACCGCCTTCCTCTCTCGGCCGAATTTTCGGGTTGGATATTCCAGAATTCTGTGTGATGTTTCCTACAAATCTGAGCGAAGGCGTTGGTGCCACGGTTGCGGGTGCAGCTAATATGTCATGGTTGCTTGGAGCTGACAAGTCCGAGCAATGGAGGCACTAAAAAGCGTGACTTCCCTAAAGTCCAAGATCAGCATTTAATATTGTGCGGCAGGATGTGGGATATTCCCGTACTGGTTTACCTTTGACGAAGAACTTCCATATCTTGCAGTCAGGCCATAGCTCAGACATTGCCCAAGGCATATATTTTCTGAAGAAGCTGATAATGTCGACAAGAAATTCGGGGGGGTAATCATCAGACTTCAGCGTCTCACGATCTGCGCATACAGCAGATATAAAAGTCCTGTACTTTCGGAGCAGGCTCTCCTCCGAGGTGTTCTCATACAGGTAGTAGATGGCAGTATGCTCGACCATTTTCCCCGTCTCTAGGATTTTCTTGTGCAAGAAGCTCGATCGTCTGATTTTGAAGGTAAGGGACAAGGAGCTTCTCTGCCAGAAGCCATAAAGCTATGAGTTCCCCAACAGAAGGCGCCTCGCCATGTGATTTGAGGATGTCTCGCAAGTATACCCAATCGACGAACAGCTCGAATATGGCGGGATCCGTATCTTCGAGACCCAGGACGTGTGTGTCGGCCTCTTTGAAGTTTCCGTTGAATGCTGCATCAAAAAATGGCGAATAATGGCAGATGGAGTTCTGGTGAACGACGAAGGCTGTCTTTTTGACGTTGACGGTTACCCTGGCTTGGGATTTACTGGCATTACTATTAGCACGGGCAAGATGCGTGCGGGGGAGTATGATCCAGCCTACCGGAAGGACGGTCTCTCGGGAATCATGAGCCTTGTCCGCAAATTACTAGATGAAGTTTGCTGGGACGCATTGTCGTTCAGAGTCGAGAGACCAGCTGGATTGGAAGATGGCTTGGGGCCATTGGCTGCGTTGCTGGATCGACTTGAATGCGGATCAGCGGTCCAATTGTTCGACATCGAATTGATAAATGAATCTGCAGGGCCCCGGAAGTATTGGAAAGAGCGCTGCATTTGGTTTGTAGGGGAACGGTCTCAATTTGATGATGGTCAACTCGCGTAGATGTCGCGAGCAAACGGATGCGAGCAAACGGATGCGAGAAGTCAAATGGCAAGACTTTTTAGGGTATGTTTTCCCAGCCGTCGGAGAAAAGAAAGCAGTACTTTGACATTTCAGAACAGCAAAATATTGTCACACCAGGACAGCTCCGAATCAGTTGGTCACTGGTTTGGCAGAACTGCTTTTCTGCTCTTCTGGTACGTAAAACTTTTGCAGCTCTTCATCAGGCAGCTTGGCTTCGGATCCGATTTTACCTGTCGGATTCCGAATCTCTTCGATAATGTCAATGAGCATATCTCGAGGATAACACCGAAACTTGTCTGTCGCCAGCGGGCGACTTCCCAAACCCTCCATTCTTCTCGAAGCCATATAGCTGAAATAGCGTCGTAAGGGGCTCCCCTCCGATGTATTTTCGTACACATAAAAACAAGATCTCATCCCATGGCCAAGTCTACCGGTTGAGCTACGTCGTTCATCGAAAATTGCTAGCGTCTCGTTTTGAAGCCTTGGGATGAGAAGTTTATCAGCTAAAACCCATAGCTTTACCAGCATGAGGAGTTCAGTAGGAACATCTATATCGCTCGGATTCGACGTGATTGTCTGTGTATAGAGCCAGTCAACGAAGATGCTGAAAGCGACGGGGTCCGTATCCTGTAAATCAAGTTCTTGGGAAGTGCCTTCCTTGAAGTTGCCATTGAAGGCGGCATCAAAAAAGGGTGAGTATTGACATATGAACTTCTTATGGACGAGGAAAGTCTGTTTATCCCCTTGGCATTCGGAGCCATCTTCGGATTCGTCATCGGAATCATTGACACGGTCACTGACATTGATCTTCACCATTGTTTTGGCCTCTCTAATTTTGTGAAAACTATGATTAGATACTACTTTTTTCAGCAGGTATCACAATATACTTTGACTTACAGAAAGCTCGGCCTGTTCTGTTTCTGCTTCTGCCTGTGCTTCTCCTTTTCTAGATGCCGTTCTTTCTTGGAGGATTCCGAGCGAACTTGGTCGCCGGCCCCAGCTCGGCGGTTTCGATTACGAGCCATTTGAAATAATCTGCCAACGATTTGAATGTTTAAGCTGCACAGAGACTAGAAGTACCTCTAGAGACGGAGACAGCGATCGCGTTGGAAATCCACGCGTAGCCTACGCGATTTCTAGTTGAATCCAAGAAAGTGCAAAAGGGAGGACAATATTTTAATGTATTCAAATACAACTAGGCGGAGTATGCAGTGAGAAATTTGGTTGGCTTGCCAATATATTACTGAAGAAAGAAAAGAAGTGAAGTCAAGACGGCTGTTAGGCACGTGATGACAAAAGCCAACTGCGCATTTTCTGGGCCGCCGTATTCTGGAGCTTCAATCGCCGCGTCTCCAGCTGACAACCTAAATTCCATATCCTCCAAATTCCTCTAACTATCTCGCCGCATCCCGACACAACCATCTCCTCGTCTTTGTCGCTTACTAGAATCAATCTCAAAGTCGAAATCCCACCGCCATCATGTCGGACGGCCAAATCCTGAAGCCCGACAAGGACTTCTCCAAGGAAGTTGACAAACAGCTTCCTGAAGCAGAGAAGCTTGCCAAAGTACGCCCTCGTGCCATACTCACCAGATAATCATCTGCTAACATCGAGCCCTTTTAGTCAAATGTCCAAGCAGCTATTGAGAAGCTCACAGCGCTGGAAAAGCAAACGAGACAGGTAAATATCCCGGCCTGCATAATCAACACCAGGCTAACATCAACAAAAGGCATCAGATCTGGCATCTACATCTCGAATCCTCGTCGCAATAGTCACAATAAGCAAGGAGTCCGGAGATTGGAGTCTACTGAATGAGCAGGTCCTGTTGCTTTCCAAGAAGCATGGCCAACTCAAACAAGCCACGACGAAGATGGTGCAGGTGGTGATGGAGTTCCTAGATTCGACACCGGACTTGGAAACAAAGTTAACAGTCATCGAAACACTACGAACGGTCACGGAGGGCAAGATTTTCGTCGAAGTCGAGCGGGCTCGTGTCACCAAGATTCTCTCGGACATCAAGAAGGAGCAGGGTGACCTGAAAGCGGCTGCGGATATTCTATGTGAATTGCAGGTGGAGACTTTTGGCTCTATGGACCGAAGAGAAAAGACGGAGTTCATTCTAGCTCAAGTTGCGTTGTGCATAGAGAATGATGACTGGACACAAGCCGGAATTCTGAGCCGAAAGATCAGCACGAAGTACCTATCGAGAAAGCCCAAGAAGACACCCGAGCAGCTGGAGAAAGAGAAGAAGGATCGCGAGAAGAAGAGGGAGAAGGGAGAGGATATTCCGGAACCAGTGGAGGACGATGTCACAGATCTGAAGCTCCGGTATTACGAGCAACAGATCACTCTTGCCCGGCACGATGATAAATACCTTGATGCTTGCAAGCACTACAGACAGGTTTTGGACACCGAGGCTGTAGAGGAGGATCCTGCAAAGCTTCATTCCGTAAGTAAAGAGACCCTAGACACCTGGCGCATACTAACATCCCTAGGTTCTGCAAAGAATCATCTACTATGTCATCCTCGCCCCATACGACAACGAACAATCCGACCTCCTTCACCGTGTCCACAAAGATACCAGAAACAACCAAGTTCCTCTCGATGCACAACTCCTCAAGCTCTTCACCGTTCACGAACTGATGCGATGGCCGGAAGTTTCAAAGCTGTTCGGTCCCCACCTCTGCAGCACTGATGTTTTCGATGTTGCTCCTGGTCAGTCGGCAGACAAGAAGGCAAACAAGCGATGGGAGGATCTCCGCAAGCGTGTCATTGAGCACAATGTCCGTGTGATCGCCAAATACTACACCCGTATTCAAATGCCTCGCTTGACTCAGCTGCTCGATTTGACAGAAGACGAGACGGAGAAATATATCAGTGAGCTGGTCACTGCGAAGACTGTCTACGCTAAGATCGATCGACCTGCTCGGATTGTCAATTTTGCCAAGCCAAGAGATGCAGACGATGTCTTGAACGAGTGGAGTGGAAACATGAAGAGTTTATTGGGGCTGTTGGAGAGAATCGATCACTTGATCACGAAGGAGGAGATGATGGCCAGAATCCAGCCCACGAAGCCACCCAAGAGTGCCGCAACTGGAAAGGTGCATTAGATGAGATTTGTTCTAATAGCTCTCTTTCTATTCTTCAATCATGATACCGCTGTATACTAGTCTAGACTCTAGGTATCTAAAATGCTCTGAGCCACCACCCTATTTCTATGTCTATGTGCCTTTATATCTCCTAAACTCCTCGCTTTCCCCCCATTTACAGCGTGTTGTTCTTTCACCATCTATAGAACGGATAGTCAAAACGGAACATCCATATCCTCCACACTCTCCTCCGTCTTCTTCTCCTCCAAAATCCCCCTCACAAACCCCACCAAAACACCCCCCATATCCTTCCCAACCGGCACAAAATGCCCACCCGGATGCATCACCACGCTCTCCCTCCCCTTCACACCTCTATCAGCCAACCCCAAACTCCTCCCCTCATCAACAACACTATCCAAACTCCCCACAACATGCAAGAACGGCGTCCCAATCAACGGCTCATAAAACGCCGCATACCTCTCATTAGGTGCCCAAAACCCACTATAACTAACCGCAAACTTCAACCCCCCAAACTCCCTCCGTAACTCTTCCCATCCCTCCGGATACGCCAACGCGCTCGGGACTTTCTCCCTATACCTCTCAAACGCCTCTTTCCGTCCCTCTTCAAGCAAAGAAGCAACGAACCCAGCAGCAGCCCCACCCTGCGAAAACCCAATCACCCCATCCACGCCCCCCTGTTCCCTAATCGCATCCCGAATTGTAGCCAACCCTTTCTCAATACCTCTATACTCCCCACTGACATCATCTTTCATCCACCATCCCCACGCATCTCTCTCTTCTCCCTGCGCAGCCGCGACGTCGAAACCGGGGATATCGGCTGGATGCAGACGGTTGGGTGCGCTGGGGTAGAAGAGTTCTACGCCGGAGTAGAGGGGTGTGGATTTGGACGAGGCGGGGAAGGCTTTGGAGAGGGTTTTTTCGAGGGCGCGGGTTTTGCTGCGGAAGAGGGGGCCGGATTGCGTGTATCCTATTTTCCGATATTAGAATCTGCGGGGATGAAAGGTGAAAGTGAAAGTGGAAATGCAGGGGAAGGGAAATACGGACCATGAAGCATGAGTATCTTCAACTTCCTCGGCGCAACACCATTTCCCTTTGCGTCCCCGGCCATGCTTCTAGCGGTGAAGAATACAGCGGTATGGCGTTGGTGACACGTCGGGCGCTGGGAGTGAGAAGTGAGGCTCTGGAAGAATCGCGGAAGTGAGGCTGTGGGCTTCATTGGGCTGCGTTTGGTGGGTGGTGAGGAGGAGGGGTTGGCTGGACTCGCTTGGGCGGGGTTTGGTCAGCCCGTCAGCCTTGCGGTTCGAGACGTCGATGAACCGGACACGAAATGGGTGGTGATGCTGCCATGGGGCGTAAGTATCACGGACTCATTGGGTGAAATGCGTAGTCCGCATAAATGGGGCGATGTGGCGTGGTGAGGGGAAATATAGGATGGGAGGGCACTCTCTCTCTCTCGAAGTCGAGAGGAAGGCCAGGTTTGAAAGAGACTTGCTTGTCCGTTGCAGCTAGTACCTGAGTGTGAACTCTGCCTATTCCTATTCTTCTACTTCCTTCTTTGATTGAGCCGGAGGTCACTTGTGGGTTTCATGTACTGCTGGCCCTTCTCTTCGCTTTCCCCTCTAAACCCGTCTGTTCTGATGACGGTCTTCTATCCTCTTCCCTCGCACCTTTGCTGCAACCTCTGTTCCTGGGTATCGACTCGCACCTGGGCCTGGTGCTCCTCCCATAATGGCAACTCCTCAGCTGTTCTTCACTCCAAACCCATTCCTCCATGTCAAAGTACAATGGACTTCAACAGAATTCCCCAAATCTACCCTCTGCTACGAAAAGGGCTGGGAGCCTCCCCATCGTCAAACCTTTCATTCCTTTCCTAGGCTCCCTCTCGAGCTCAGACTCATGATATGGCGGCACTCAATCCCAAATCAACGAGTCGTCGAGATCCGGTCCTGGAATAGCACTCGCTGCCCCAGCCGCCCAACAAAATACAGTGTTGCTCCCCACCGACCACCAGCAGTCCTACAAGCAAACCAAGAATCCCGCCGAGAAGCTCTCCGAAGCTATCGTCTTGTCGAAATCGGAGTTTCAACATGGCGAGACCATGATAGCTCACAGATCCATGTACCTTGGAAATACCACCCCGCCAACCCCAACGCAGACCCCGAATACGCTGTCTGGGGAAATAGAGGCTGCAGAGTACAGAGTCGTCCGGGATGGAGGGTTCTGTATGCTGATATCTACGGGATTCCACTACGTGAAGCAGCAATGCCATACTCGCCCCAAAAAGTCTACATAGACTTCACCCGCGACATCATCTATCTCGGCCCCGAATTCAAACCCGCACTTCTACAATCCTTCCTCACTGCTTCCGGCCCCTACCAAGAGCTGCGAGATTTGCAATGCCTAGCCCTAGACCGCAAACTCATGCTCGGCGGCCCAAACGCACGCTGGGACTCCCTCCGCACAGCGCTCTACTCTCTCCGTCATCGTCCCCTCAAAGAAATATACATAGTCCCCGACGACGAAGAGCGCTATCTCGAAGACAGGTATTATTACCGCAAACACAAGATCTCACTACGGGAGCCGGGACAGGAGTATGCGTTTTGGGCGCATGGAGCGGCGGAGGATGAGCCGGAGAAGACGGTGGTTGAGAATTTGGGGGAGTGGTTTGAGGAGTTTTGGAAAGAGAATGGGTGTGAGAGGGAGGTGCCGCGGGTGGGGTGGAGGAGTGTTAGGAGGGATGGGAGGAGGATGGGGGATTATAAGACGGGGGCTTGGGAGGTACAGAGGAAGGTGGGGGATATGAGGGTTTGGAAGAGTTGGGTGCCTCCTGAGGATGCTTAAAGTGGATATCTGCTGGTGCGAAGTTAGTTGGGTATGTGAAGATGCATGAACTGAGGTCTACGATATCTTTAATTTTCCATGCTATCTGACTTGCCATTCTTAAGAGGTGCTCCCCCATTTCATGCCCAAATCAAAAATCAATCCTTCAAATCTTCACGTCTCTTAGCCCTAACCATCAACGGCCCCTTCTGAAACTGAATATACCCCCTCTGCTCCCCCCATCCCCTCGACCTCTCATCCAACTCTAACTCAAATTCCCAAAACAACCTCGCAACAAACATCTTCGAACTCATATTCGCAAGTCTATCCCCCAATCACAAATCAGCATCTCGCCCCCCATCCCAAAACCCATCTCAAATCAAGAAGTCAAGACTTACTCATAAGCAATACACTTCCTCGGCCCAACACTAAACGGCTGCAACGCCTCCCTACAATCCCCCTCAAACTCCCCACTTCCATCAGCACCCTCAAGCCATCTCTCCGGCCGAAACTCTTCCGGATACTTAAAATTCCTAGCGCTACGATAAGTAGCAAAATGATGCACGCCGACAACTGTACCTTCCGGTATGAATTGCCCGCAGATATCTACCCCTCCCTTAGGTACAAGGCGTGGTAAGGTGCCTGCGACGGGTGGGTAGAGTCTTATAGCTTCGGTCATGACTGCTTTCAGGTATGTCATGTTATTAAGCAGGTCCATGGTTAGTTCGGATACATTTGTTGCTGCGTTTCGGATTTCGTCGCGAAGGGTGGAGTGGATGGCGGGGTAGGAGAGGATGTAGTAGACTGCTGCGCAGATTAAGGGAGCCGTGGTGCCGGTGCCGGTTGAGATGAAAATTGTGGCGTTGTTGATAATTTGGGTGTGGTCTGCTGCTGCTTTGGAGGTTTTGGGGCGTTGCATGTAAGATACTGTTTCTATATCAATACCCAACCTCCTTTTAAATTTGTAGATGACATACCTAGATCATTCTCACAACCCCCCTCCTCCAACCTCTCCTGCACCAAGGGTCCGATGATATTAAAATGCAAAAACCCTCGATTCAAAACTGGCTGCAGAGTATCCAGTAAATACCCAACCAAAGGTATACGTCGGAGTGTTACCGGAATGTAGCAGTGTCTCATCACCGACTCAACGAATTCTATCGAAGGATGATATCTACCCTCAGCGTTACTGGCGCCGATATCTCGGTCAAGAGCCCATTTGATGTTGAAGTCGAAGATTGCGTTTCCAAAAAGCGGTCCCAGATCAACAGTATCGGTCACGGATAATTGTGTCTTGAGCTTTTCAAAAGCACGATCGATGTATGAAGAGAACATGGGCATCTGCGAGAGCGCAGCTTTCCTGGTGAATGCGTGGCCCAGAGCTCGTCGTTGGGCAGAATACGTGCTTCCTTCGGCATCAGTCTAGAATTCCCCGAATTCTGTCAGTGGTGAGATTCAGTGAATACCCGGAGCTGATGAACTCACAAGTGCTTCTGTGCCTTCAAATCCGGCTCCATACAAAACAGGATCTTTCGGAAGAAGACCACGAGCTTGTGGTACTTTGGACTCGGAGAGACTTTGGATTGCTCCGCCTTCCGGCATGTCAGCCCAAAGTGAAACCCACAAAAGCTGGTTGAGATGGCATACCGTAAATAGGTTTCCACGCTTCGCCGGTACTGTACGATAATTCATTTGGTGCAATACGCACTACATCACCGTATTCGTCATGTAGACGCCTGATCGCCGAGAGCGAGGTTTTGCGCGCGGCGTGGTAGGAGTACCAGACGCGGTTGACTTTTGAGTACCATGGACCGGGAAACGAGCGGAGGGGGTGGAAGTAGAGATTGTAGATTACATGAGATATTAGGAGGGCAAACTGTTGTTTGTTAGTCATGGGTTTTCGAAAGTGGTTATCGAAAGTTTTGATACTTACGGTCCCGGTGAGCGCAGTGAGGAAAGTGGAACTGACTTCCACGAGGGAGAGCATCATGGAAAGTTGATGGGCACTATGGCAATTCTTAAGAGGCTTGAAACAATTCGAAGTGTGAGATCAGTGAGCGGGTATGTGTGACTATCCGCAATCCGCGCAACTTATGTATGACAAAGAAGCAAGTACCTCAAGGCGTAGTCGAAGACTTAAATTTATAGATAAGAAAAATGGAGTAATGAAGGAAGAGTAAGTGGTGAATCCAAGAAGCCAGTCATGGATCCTTCGATCCAATGAATATACTCAATATAATCTGTATGTGGACGTCATAATCAATAAGAATGAGATCCATAGGTGAATGTGAATCCACTGGCTAAAATAATTACGTAGTTTGTGAATGAAGAGTCAGAGAACATATATCATTCAAGACGTTTAACATCCCGGACTTTTCTTGGGCCTCATCATTTGGATTCAGTACTTCGTTCTTGGATCAACCGCATCTTTTATCTCTCCACAATGGATCCAGTAAAGTATTGCCGCTCAGATGAGTTCCCTTCCGAAATCTGGGACGACTCAGACTTCCCAACAATTTTCCGGCCACGTATCAGCAAGTATGCATCTCTAGCCGACGACGCTTGTTGGGCCGTCCGAGACGAGCTCGTAGCAGCGGGAATCGACAAATCTATTGCCCAAGGATTCGGTTGCGTTGACTCTGTCTCCGGTAATGCGATTGCTCTTTGGTTTCCGGAAGCACTCCCCGATAGACTGCCTATTGCGGCTTACATGGTCGAGTATGCCTTCGCCCATGATGGTGAGTATTCATCCGGCTCCGAGGGAGGAGTGATCGTAGCTGACGGTTCATCATAGATGTTGCAGATAGTGCAGAGAACGTAAGGTGGCTTCTTCCTAGACAATTGGAGCCCGTTTGATAACGTTGTTTTAGTTCGATGAAAGCAATAAGTGGCTCGACACTCTTGCTGCCACGAACCAAGATGACAAGAAGAGCCAAATGACCTTAGCGCTCAAGTCCGTTCGAGCTCGATTTGTAGTCGAAGCTTTAGAAAAGGACGAAGAGATTGCTGAATGGCTCATTGACGAGTGGAAGAAACAATTGAGCGTCAAGGCCGATGACCGAGACAAGGACTACTCGTCCATCGAAGAGTACCTCAAATTCCGTCGCGTGGATGCCGGTGCAGAGTAAGTTACCCCACCACGGACTTCAAAGGCAATTCACAGCTGAAAGTTTGAGCTGACTTGCCCTTGAAGTTGCGCCCTGGTCATGCAGCGATTCGTATCCGACACCACCATCACCCGAGCAGAAATTGAAAGTGTCAGACACCTCTCGGACCTTCTCTACAATGCCCAAATCCTGGTGAATGACGACGCATCCTGGCAAAAAGAAATCGACGCCTATGAAAGTGGAAAAGCAAGTTCGCTGGTGAATGCCGTTTCAGTAGTCATGAAATTGCAGAACGTTGATTCGCAAGCCGCAAAGAAATTTTTGTGGAACAAGGCTATCGAATATGAACGACGATATTGCAAAGAGCGTGACGAATTCATTCAGAAGTACTCTCCAGCGCCCAGACTTCTTCAGTGGTTCAGACTTCTGGAACTTTGCAATAGTGGATCGGCCGTCTGGAGTCAGACTACCCCGCGGTACAATAACGAACCCGGGCTCTAAAGTCCGTGTTTTTAGGGTCCTAGGCATGCGCCAACTTAAATAACATCAACAAATCGCAATTTAATTAAGAGTAGACCATCCGTGGCGTCGCATAAGGCAATTGACCCAATTCTCCTATTTTAATATCAATTTATTTATCTAATCTTATAATATTCTGGTCTATTCTTCCTGGACCATTTTTTCCATCTCGGCTGTCGTGGTAGGTTGGCGCCGGTGTTTATATAATGCTTACTTGACCCTCCTCTAGTATTTCTTAATAAAATTTATATCAGGATTTATAGAAGGGTATAGTATTAATATAATCCTATATATTGTATGTTATTTAACATAATAATTGATAATATTTTTATAGTTATAAATAGAATTGCCATTTTCTATAAATAATAGTTCTGTAAAAAGCCGTAGGATATATGTAACAACCGCAAAAGCCTCCAGAATTGGTTGAATATACATTTTCAAAATCTATATTAAATAATCTTTCTATATCAAGATTCCTGATTTATCAATTTTATAAATAAATATTAAAAAGTTTTTATAGTTATATCCAATTGCTCCTTATATATTGACTGATATTATATATTTTTTATGAAACTGAAGTTATATACAAATAAAATAACATTTTTCCCTTTTTTTGTAGATAATCCTCCATTTGGTAATCTATTCTCCTACTTAAAAAATCATTTTATCTGACTAAAAAATTTTCAATTATTCTATTATTTAGAATATATATATAATAATCCAAAAAAACCGGGCTAGAATTTGTACTACAATAAAATAAAGTTTCTAATATATTATATATTTAAAATAATCTTTTTATTTTAATCTTTTTTTAAATATTTCTACAAAATATTTAAATTTCAATTCGATATATAAGAAATTGTAATTAAAGATTTTATATTCCTAATATTCAATTATATATTTGATGATCTGGTCGATTTGTATATTTATAAAAAAAAAAGATTTGTCGGTTTATATAATTTAAGAATGTTTTGGAATATTATATATTAGGATTTTGGTAATTGTGGATTTGCCGAATTTGTATTAGATTATTAAACTCTCAATTAATATTTTAGTAAAATTATAAAATTGGTGTATTATTTTTTTATATTTGGTAGGGATTTCTTGGCCGGGTTTATAGTCAAATTCGAGTGGAGGGGTTGCAGGAGGCATTTTGAGGTTATTTAAAAAAAGTAAGGTGCGGCTCGCTAAAAACACCCTAAAAACACGGACTTTAGAGCCCGGGTTCGTAAGTCTGCACCGAGACCTGTCCGGGTCCCGAAGGCGGAAGAAGTCAATCTCAAAATCCACAAAACTAAGGACGACAATTCTTCCAATGGAAATATGATTGCGAATGGCGTGACAAGATCGACTCGCAAGCATGAAGTTGAAGAAGGGGAAGGACCGGAAGCGAAGCGAGTCAGAAGAAGGAGCGATGCATCAGCTAGCAAAGACACCAAGGAAACATGTGATCAAGAGGAACCATTCACCTCCGATACGTTTGAAACTGATACGATCACAAGAGCGCCATATTCCTACATTGCATCGTTACCCAGCAAAGGAGCTCGAGACGAACTAATCGATGCCCTCAACACCTGGTATCACGTTCCCGATACCTCCGTCGCAACCATCCGAAAAGTCGTCGAGATCATGCACAACGTCTCTCTGATGATTGATGATATCCAAGACGGTTCTCCAATGAGACGAGGTTCTCCTTCAACTCATGTCTTGTTCGGAGTAGGGCAGACCCTCAACGCAGCAACCAATATGTACGCGAGGAGTGTCCAGGTCGCGACTTCACTTTCTCGGAACACTTTGAACGTGCTTTTCGAGGAGTTAAACGAACTTCATGTCGGTCAAGCTCATGATCTGTGGCATACTTATCATTGCAAACCGCCATCTTTACCAGCATATTACAAGCTAATCGAACAGAAAACTGGCGGTCTGTTCAGAATGGTATCCCGAATGATGCAGGCTGAAGCCACCCAAAACAAAAGCCTCAACATCAACTCTCTCATGAACTTATTCGGCAGGTACTACCAAATCAGAGACGACTACCAAGACATTTTGGGGACCTCAATTGGTAAATCTGACACATACAACGATCTCGATCAGGGCAGCTTCACACTTCCCATCATCCACGCACTTGAACAGCAAGAGAAGAATGGCAGCACCGAGCTTCTAAGTATATTGCAGTCGAGAAAATATACGAGTGTCTTGTCGCCTGAAATGAAGAGACTTGCAGTCACGCAAATCGAAAAAGCCGGCAGCCTCAAGTTCACAAAAACCACGCTGACTAACACGTATGAGGAGATGCAGAAAGAACTGTGCATGGCTGAGGAGAGAGCTGGCAGCAAAAATTGGATCTTGAGACTTTTGCAGAATCGATTGAAGGTTTAAGAATTGGTTTTGGGGGAGCAGCTAGTTGACTTGGTCCAGAGCCCCTAGTTTCCAATGTCCAGGATAACAGATTTGGTGCATAGATAGCAATATCGTTAGATAGATGAAAAGCAATGAACTCATGAGCACTTGCTGAAAAGGACGAACAGTGAGAGAGTACACATTGAAAAAGAAAAGTAAGGTACGTGAAATCATTAACTTTTATATGCCGTTATATATGCTGAAATCCATACCCTGTTAGTACAAACGCGGCCCAGCACCTAGGCTCTCGCATCTTCTGTAAGTCTTCATTCCCCAAGTTAACCAGCCTGTTGACCCAATACTTATGGCGATCGACAAATCTCCCAACTTTTGGGTGGTCAAGTTCTCTCTTCAGCATCACCACCAGATCCCAGACGTCCTGTTCAGTCAAGCTCCGCATCATCATCTGCGCATTGTGCAGCGCTTCCGCCGGCGAAAGGGTTCGTAGTTGTTCATAGAACATCATCATCAGAAGCAGAGTAGCCTGATCATCAACAGGCCACAAACTTCCAATAAATGCACGAGTGCCTGTGCCCAACAGCGCATGGGCAAAACCGAACGACGACCCAGAATGAAAAGCTTTCGATATCGAAGATAAGCAGGAGCTAAAAACTACAAGATCGGCTTTGATTGCGAGGTCACGCCAATCATGTATGGTGAGCGGGTCGTTAAACAATTGGATCCCAGATCTTGCGGGATCTTTCGTATCGAATGTACTGTGTGCGCAAAGATGGAGCGATCGAGTCGTCGCGACCCAGTCCTGGAACTGCTTCCGGTTGTTTTCACCCGCTAGAAACGGCAAGCTTTGGTTTACTCGAGCGATATAAAATGCTTCCATGTAAGAGAACGGAATGTCTCTATCTCTCAGTGAGCCATCCTCGTTCCTTGGCGGGTTCCCAACGACGGAAACTTTAGATGGCGTGTGAGACTCTGGAGAGTGCGAGTGCAGGTGGTCCCAGATGGAAAGGCTTGGGACAATGCTTACTGGAAGCTGCAATAGCAAAGTCCAAGGTACATGAGCGAGTTCCCCAGAAGGAACGATGATCAGTTTTTTCTTTCCTGATAAGCTCCTTTCGATTGGCCGAATGAGAATACTTGACAAGGTCTCGCGAGGCTCGTTGGCATTTACGAATGCTCTTTTTCGTGGAGACGTTGGACTGGAGTTGCGTGTTCTAGTATTTGGGGGTGATTGCATAGAGCTGAGAAGATCTGCAACTGTCCTTTGTATCTCTAAAGTGTCGAGCCTCTGCCACGCACACTCTGCGATTCCTTCAGAAGTGAGAACAACAGATATCAGACCTTCCGGTGGAGCCGTGACGAGAGCATACTCAATCACGGCGGTATCCGGAGGAATCTTTGCTTTGATGCTACTGGCATCTCGCGCAAAACTCGAGCTCGGGAGTGCTGCATTAAGTGTGGGATTGCGCTTCGCAAGAGCATAAAGAAACGCTTTTTGCCAACGCATTTGTGCTTGTGACTTTGCGAATGCCTTCTCTTTGGTACTAGCTGTTTCTGAATCCTCGAAAGACGATGGCGATGGAAGAGTTTGGGCGTAGCGGTAGTCATTTAAGCCGGCTGTATCCAACAGGGGTGCGAGAGCCGTTGACCTCGTCTCTCGTGGTGGCACAATTTCGAAATCAGTGTCCACGACAGGACGTGTTGGCGGCGAGTTATTACCAAGACCCAAAAGCGCATAGTCCTGAAGTGATGCTTTGTGAGTGGTAAACGTAGACGAGCGAGAATCTGCGGCCAAGAACGAGTCCCTTCTCTTCTTGATCCGAATGGTCTCTCGAGCTGCGAATGCGACATCTGCCATAAGATATTTCCTTTGTATCGCAGTGACAATCGGCTGCTCTGGGTCTCCCTTGAGGATCGATTCGAGTAGAGCTCGGGATCTGCCTTGCTCCATGAAATGTAATGCCTGAGTTTGCCAGTCTCGCTCTGTCAAAGGAGGACTACAAGGAAGCGTATCTGTTGTGAATTGACGGGTAAACATCTCAGGTGTCAATTCTCTTCCCTGAGAATCGCGATAGCCATCTCGATGGAATTGAACGCACACTCTAGCTGCAGAAAAGAAGAGATTTGCGCAATCTTCGTGATCAAGCCCATTAACCTGTGCTTGTGGAGGATCAAAGTGTTTGTGAAATAGTTCGGTTGCGAAACATCCGTGATTATAGAGCCTCAGAGCTTTTCCAGGATCCGGTCCATCATCCGGTCCAGGGTCACGAGTCTCTTCCAGACCACCAAGAATGAGAATTTGACGGCACTTGCGATAGCGGTCCATCTTTGTCCGGATGTCGAAAAAAGTCGAGTCGATTCGGTGAAGTTTCTCCGCAGCCTCTCTTGCCTTGGCCCAATCTTCGGCACGTAGTGAGACCTTCACAAGTTCCTCCTGGTCGCTCGTATTGTTGAACTTCAACATTTGTGCCTCGAATAGTGCATCTGCAGCAGACGGGCTTTTCCGTAGTGTAGGTCGTTTAACGGGGATACTGGCGCCTCTGCTTTGTGGCAAGGTATCACAGTGAGCCAATGCCTCTCTTGCTTCCACTTTGCGTCCAAGATCAAGAAGAATCTCGGCTTCCCCAAAACTCCAGAGATCAGAAGCCCCTACAGGTCTCTTCCGCAAAACTTCTAAGCCACTCTCTAATGCCTCGATCCCGTCGTTTGATCCCCGTCGAAGTGCATCTCGGAATTTGTTTCGAGTCTCGAAGACAATTTTTGACGGCAGATACGACGCCAACTTTTGACTGTCGTCCTCGGTTTCTAGGCTTTTGCAAACATCATCTATTGAAGAAGCCGCAAACTCGCTATCTTCACGGATGGTAACGTGATCGTCGTCGTCGTCGTCGTCGCCATCAGGCGACCCACAGCTCTGAGAATATTTCCAAACAGCTTCCTCTAACGAAAGCTTTCCGTCAAGGTCATTCAACTTCCGTGGCTCGGTTCTGGGAACGTGATCTATGCCCACTGTGATAATGGGCGCTTTTTCGGCTGAAGAGGGGGTCGTGATATTCAGGTGAAGCGGGCTAGTCATAGTGGGGGTGACCTCAAGCCCTCGAAATTGGCCTGCGGCTTGCTGTTGGTCCACCAGCAAGTGTCAGCGAACGAGCTTGCGATGGCGCAGAGAGACAGTCAACCGCTTCAATTACCCTGTGAGTAAATGTGTTGTTTCGAGGGCCCTGTCAATTGGAAGTAAGATATCGAGGGTTGAGGAGGTATAATGCGGCACTACAATCGGATGCAAGTCAGCAAAAAGATAAAGCAAAGAAAAGAAGGCGACTTGAGCCCCCGCAGGGCTTTCTTAAGTCTGAAGCTTGAGAAAACCCCTTTAAGCCGCCCGATGCTCCCTACTGCACGCAATGTAAAGCCCCAGTTTGTGACTGGATCCTGGCCTCGATGCCTGGAAGCGATCACCGATTTCGTCCAACAATATTGGCCGAAATAGCAGGCTATGAGCACCTGTTTCAGGCTCGCTGCCCTCGACTTGGGGCTGTGCGCGGCTCTGTGTGAGAAGGCCTCAGCTGAAAGGATGGTGAGTAAAGCCTGGAAGTTTTGGGTCACACGCGACAAATTGCGCGGCAGGGGCGATGCACAGCCACTAAATGAGCCATGAAGCAGGCGGTGTCCGAGTGCGTGCATAAAAAGCCCACGCCGAGCTCTGAGACACTTCAGACTATTAATTACTCTCGATCGTTAGATTTCGGATCAAATCATTTGTTTCGCGGCCTCTTTGCAGTTTTTCATCTGTTGTTGATACGAGTAATTTGGGGGCTAAAAACTACTGCGATCCGTGCACATGCCTCCTCAGCAGAAGCGAAGTTTCCTGCCCTATTCGAGGGGTATTAATCCCGAAGGCCTTAGATTAGGCAGTCTATTTCTCGATCCGCTTAATCCAGACGATGGTTCGGAATTGAAACGTTTTGAATATCAAGAAGAGTAAGTTGTCCACTCCTTTCGGTTCAGATCAACTCCTGATATCTATTAGTCTTAAGCAGAACCAATACGAACAACGGATCGAACCATGGACCTGGGAAGAACAGAAAGATGGCGATCTGAGCCTAGATTTCCAACTCTCCAATGACTCGTCGATGGCAATTAAGTTCTCCGATTTCGTCAAAGCGGAGGCGAGTGCGAACTCAACTGTTGCTGCCGTTCTTGAAGGGAAGTCAGGCCGGAGACTGAAACTCAAAAAGCCAGTGAAATTTCTACGCGACGAAGTGATCGCCCAGGAAGGAGCTCAGGAATGGATACGGACTCAAGCATCAATCTCATTCAAAGCAAAATTCGGCCGCCCGAAATTCAAGGCCCCTGAGATATGGATGGTGACTGGAGTACAGCTTGTCACCGAAGGCAATGTCAAGGTGGGTTCATCCAAGTCGATCAGCACTACAGTTGGTGGAAGTGGCGATCCCGGCGCCGCATTTGGCGCTCCTCCAGGAACAACTGCGATCGGGGCAGAAGTTAGCCATGGTCGTGAAAGCGAGGCCAACACTGGCTATAGTCACAAAGATGAACGGGTATGGGCCGCTCAATTTATGGAAATCAAAATCGATTTTGGGACCGAGGCAGACAAAGACCTTAAATCGAAGGAAAACAAGCCTCTGCCGGCGGCGATTTCGACTTTCAAACTGGAAGATATAGCTGATCTTAAGGCTCGCGGTATTCGTGCAACACAGCAACAACGTGCAGACGCAAATGGACAGCCATTCCAGAAAAGTCCAGAACTGGTCGGAAGAATAGTTATCGGCAACGCGAATGATGAGGACGACGACTCATCGGATTCGGGTGACATCCAAATTGGCGAAGATTCTTATGTGGGAGGTTTAGATCTAGACGATGCGGATTGGGAGATGTATGACGAATGTTCGAATTATCTGCGCGACGAATAGTAAACGAAAGAGTCGACAATCAATCGAGAATGATTGAAAATTTACCTTTGAAGAAGGATACGTTATAGAACAGAATGTGCTATTTTAGTTAGTCTCTACTGCATGGAAACTTCCATACTTTCATAGTATGTATGCTCTTGAAACAAAAATACTCATAAATTAGTTGAGTATCTCGTCCACGCTCGTCTATCCTGACGGTAGAAAAATTAGGACAAGAGACTGAAATTAAAGACGCAAAAGGTGACGGAAAGGATAAATTGCTTGCATTTGCGCAGGTATCTTCAAAGCCAGACGTATACGCCACAACATATTAAGAAACAGCCAGGAGAGTGCCAAAATTATATATAACCCAAATAGAAAACGCATCCAAGCCACATCATGCATGCTGATGAACGTCCACGCCTCCATTCTTATGCCATGTTGCAAGTAGAACACCGCAGTTTCCACAGTTGTGGTCAATATTCTTGAATCCATCCATCAGATACGGGAGGAAGCAGAAAAAGCCAGTCAACAAGCACAACCCCGCAGCCCAAGCACTTCAAATTGTCAGCGCCATAGTTCTAATGAGGCGTGGAACCAAGACTTACTGGGTATATCCTCCAACGATGTGTGTGATTCTAGTCATGGCTCGCTGTCCACATGCGGGGCAATCGCACGGTGCGGGGCTTCTTCCAAGTGAAGCAAGAGGGGTGGCATTCTGGTATGTTCGCACGCCGGGTCCGGTAGGTTGCTGGGGAATTTGTTGGGTAGTCTGTACTGGGAATCCCTTCTGATCAAAGTATTGACCTTGTGGTTGACCTTGTTGCATCTGGGGAGACATATTTGGGTTGAAACCCTGCTGCGGGGACTGGACGTAGACTACTTGAGGTTGTCCTGGCTGGCCTTGGGTTTGGTAATATTGAGGTTGACCGCTAAGAATTGGTTAGTTCCTGATCAAAGATCGAGTATCAAAATTTGAGACTTACGGAGGCGTTTGGGCGACGACCTGCTGAGGGTGCTGTTGGATCGGTTGCGCCATCTCTTGCGAAGCAGTGTATTCGGGTAGCGCTGAATGGAACTCGTGTCAGTAGACCAAATGCGCTTGGCTGGACTACGCAATGACTTACGCTTTGTCTCTTGGTAGGCCATTTTGGATGGTAAATGATTGCAAGAATGAAGTTTGAGGAATTTGATTTGGTTTGAAAAAAAAAAAATTAAATCACAAAAATTTGGGCGGGGGAGCTCCTTTTGAAAGTGGAGATGCGGCGTTCATTCAGTTAAACGCCCACATCAGATGTGGGCAGTGCATGGATGGGTCGCTGAAGGTTGTCTGGGATATGTGGAAAAAGAACATTGACAGGCGATTGATGTCCACTGAGATTCATCAGATCTCTGAGATGGCTTTCACATTCCACGGACTAGGTCTGCTTTGGGTTATTCGCAGTTTCAATAAGTGCTGCGGCAAACCCTCCAAGATTCCAGGCTGCATCCAGGGGCTTCGAGGCCTGGTAATGGCACCCAAATGACATTTGGCAGCGAATGAAAAGCTGAACAAATTTCCATGGCACAGCATGTGGTACAAAAACCGCAGCCGCACGCGGGAGCTGTCCCCCAGCACTTATATTTAGAACCTCCACAAGGCGAAATAATGCGGCTCGAACGAGCAGGGTTGTCTTTGATAGGGGAGTGTGACTGATTTACTCGAATATTGACCATACAGAAACCGTTATTCAAAATGTCTCACGTTGCAGAGTCCAGCCTCTTCGTCTCAATTATCACTAGCGCAAATCGACGCTCCAGGCCTGGCCAATTTGAAGAAACACTTGCAGGTCTGCTTTCGACTTCGTTAAGATACCCAGAGAAATGTCTGAACTACATCTCATCAGCGGTGTCGCTGAAGCAGCTTGTTCGAGAACAGGCCATGGATATTGGCACCGAGGCTTACACTGAGATCTGTCTTGCAGGAGTTTCAGGAAAATCTAGAACCTGAACAAGAAAAGCAAATAAAAGGACGGCATGATGTTGCGAGAAGGCTGGGAGATTTCCGAGCCGAAGGGGTGCATGCATATTTTCGGCAATAGTCTTGGCTCTTTTGGGTAGCTGAACCTTAAAATAAACCCTGCGAGATAACCCTATTTACTGCTTTAAAGATTGATAATAACAACTAACGCAAAAAATAACAGAGACGCAATACAACACAATATTCAGGAAAAGTAGGTGTCAAATTTTGTGATAAAAACAATACACGACTCGCCTACCCAGACTGCTGTCTGCTGAACAGCGAGTTCGGACGAGAAGAGACAGCTCATTCAAGCTTATCCCGTTGCATTAGTGCAACATTGGACAGCCTTGCCCCTGAGAGGCGAGAGCAAATGGTGGCGTTACGCCCAAGTCAAGCATCATAGGCTGTTACGCGAACATTGCCGAAAGAATGGCGCCACTCTCTCTTCAGCTGAGTTCGAGCGGGAACTTCCCCTTCTCGACCTCTGAAGAGCTTCACCCCAACTTTGGACCCAACTTTGGGGTTCAAAGTTTTCTTGTCCAGACTCAACTCAGAAGTAGGGCGTGTTTCTGGGCCGTCAGGCTAGATCGAGGGGTGGTTCAAATAAACGCTGACACTCTAAATTTTAGCCCTCGAGACCCCGAGGTCTCACGGACCACAGGGCGAACAGTGCGCGGTACCGAGAAAGGGGTCCTGCCTTTGGCTCAAAAGGGGGTGTGCTGACACCGTCTGGGGAGGTTTTAGCTCAAGGCTTAAGCACTCCGTTCCCTTGTCGTTTCATGGAGGGGCTTTACATGGATGCTGAGGGGAGTTTTCCAGATTCTTGTCTTCTCTTAGGTTGAAATTCTTCGTCTCCGGTGTTGAACTCTGCCCCTTTTTGGCGGTTGTATGTTGTATAAAATCATACTGTTACAAACAGTCTACTAATAGATTGAGACCATGCTGGCATCGAGTATAGCCAACCAATAGCAGTAAAATTAATATCCTGAATCCATGTCCTGTTTTTGCTCCATTTTGGTCCTGTCGCCGCATTTAATCCAAACTAAGAATTCCTTTCTCTTCGGATATTCCCCAATAGCATCCTGGAATACAATGAGGATCTCTTCCTTAGTCTCCTCCCATTCTTCCTCGCTACTATCCTTCTGAATTACTAAGGCTTCTCCTTCCCCCCACCCTAGGTATCGCAAAGTGACGCAGTTCAATGAATCTAGAGGCTTGTCTGTTCGACCAGAAACAACTAAAAAGAGCTCTGAGAGACTCAGATCGAACAATGCCTTTCGAGGCATCAGATACTTCCGATCCGGCCTACCATTCGGACGTTGGAACATGAATTGAAGTGTCGGCTTGGATGGGATCTCGGCAGGTGGCTCACATGTGAGGGAAGCCGAAGACGCTCGACCAGATATACTGCGCCCGTGTGCAGCAGGTATTTGGTTCGCGCTCATGGGTGTCTGGGGTGTCATCGGTGTGTTATTTGGCAATTTTGTCGCACTTGTCTGATGAAGTTGGTTTGTTTGAGTCTCGGATGCTAGATCGGCATAGCTATTCCCAGGATTGGCGTCAATAACTAACTGAGGGAGCCGATCATTTCCTTTTTGTGGCTTCAAAGCTATGCTGCTCATCGAGTATGGTTTATCTTGTCTGCTGTCGATACTTATAATCTGACTGGATTCAAGGGCCTGGTTTTGCGGCCTCTCGTTACTCTTGTCGTATTCGTAGCCAGCTGGAACAGTTCTCAACGCTTTCGGTAGGCGCAGTTTTACTATCAAAGATTTCTTAACAGCTGGAGGGGTTGGCTCTGACGTTCGAACTGGACTCAGAGTAGGAGTTGCCGTTCTCTGGTAAGTGTCAACCTGGGAAATGGGAGAGCATAGAGAGTGGAAGGCGGGATACTCCAATTCGGGCGATGGCGAATGACAAAAGTTCTTGAGGGCAGGATACTGCTCTTTTAGTCTGTTCCACTGGTCTTCTATGGCAGTTTGTAGCTCTATCTCTCCCGGTTTTTCAGTGATCGTGGATGAATCCATGCATTCGATCCATTGTTCGGTCATTTGCTTTTTAGGTGTCGGTGATAACTCTAAATCTGTAGCTAGTTTTGAAGGAGTGTAGGCCTTTAATATTTTAGTTTTTAGAAAGCTAGAACCCCTCTGAAAAGAGTCTTCTTGCTCGACAGACTTACTCTTTTCCGACTTAATGGTATCTCGTAAGTATCCGCCCCAATGTGATCATTGCTACAGCTCTGTTAGATAATGCGTGAGACGAAGGCGCAAAGTTGAAAATAATCAGGGCTCATACTCGTCTGTTATATCTATGATTTCTTGATTGAGTTCATTTTCTTGTTTTGCCGCCAGTTTTGTACTACAATTACCGGGAAAGTCCCAATTATTGTCCTCGGAGTCGGACTCAAAAGCCTTGTCGTTAAAACACACATTTGTCGGCAATTCTTTCAGGCAATCATCAGTCCATTCCCCGCTTGGATCTTCCTGGTCCGTGTCACAATCACTATCGCTGGATATCTGGCTCATGAGGTGAATAAGCACTTTCTTGGGATCGTTGGAATCATTTGTCACCTTGTTTGAAGCCTTCTTATATGACTTCTTTCGGATAGTTATTCGCGCTGTATGTTCCTGCTGGCACATGAGCCTCGTCAATGCGCTGATTATCCTGAATGAGTAAGTTAGTGTAGTGTGGAGGCCAGCCCTAGATTTTGTGTCCTCGAAAACAGTACGTACTTATTCTTGTCTTGAGGGTATATTGGAAATCCGCACGAAGAAGCCTCCTCGGAATCTTCGAAAAATTCAGGTCTTGATTCCACAAAAGTGCGAGCACACTCGCGAGCTTCAGCGGCATTCTCATCTGTTGGAAATTGCTTGAGACCTGGCTTCATTGCCAGAAAATCCCGACGGTGATCTATTGTCGCGGTACTGAGAGTGCTTTTGGACCTTGGACCTTTGCCGGTGTTGATGTACCCTAGATAGGCGCATAAATCGCTGACGGTACCGTATTTCAGGCCGGTCGGCATGGTAATGGGAAATAATGTTGCCCTTGGGAAACAATTATACACAAATTATTTGAAGGAAGCAATTCTACTTCGATCGGGTGGAATGGAGAGAAAAGACAGCGTGTACTGCTTACAGAGAATCGTCAATGGTAGGGGGGAAAACGCACAGTAGAGCGGGGAAGAGGGAGCCAAGTAAAGACTCTTCGCGGCGATCTCACAGCCTAGAGAGCCCCGAGACGGCTCTTAATTTCGGAACATTGACCCGAACGAAACCGAGAACTTTAGGTGCCCCGTGCGAAACAAAAGGAACAGGGAATAATATTGACTTTCCCCACTGTTTCCTGAATTTGAAATCGTGGCGTTCTGTTCGAGCAAGAGTTGCATCCTTGTAAACTCGGCCGGCAAATTTGGGGTGCCTACCTAAACCAAGGGGCTTCCGGGCTTCGTACTCCAGTCATTTTCACAGTAACCTCAAGAGATTCTGCGAAATGTGGGTTGACTTGTTCTTATATGTATTAGTTTCGGCATTGAAACAATCTCATCGCAAATATATCATTCCCCGTCGTTTGATCTCTGCGAAATACGGTACAATAAGAGACTACGGTAGCATTACCGGCAGCTCGTCACCGTCAAAGCGCAACCAACAATCAGGGGTTTATTCTTGCGCTGGCGGTCCAATATTTATCATCGTAGATCAACTCCTCATCAATGCTAATGCTAGATTGACCAAACGGGAGTTATTATTTGTAACGTCCATGGTGCGCAAATTGTTTCTCTTTTTCTGCTCTGCTATCTGAACTCCCGGTCGAATCCTGATCTCGATTCAGCTTGTCATCCTCACTGCACCAGCCAAAATGATCGTTTCCACTGAGGGATTACTCTTTTGCCGGCATCTGCCGTGCTCTTTAATTATACCAGTCCGCTGGGTCGCTCAAAAAGCGGCTCAATTTTCCCATGCTCTAGCTCCTTCGATATCTGAGCCGAAACCGCCTGCCATCTCTCCAAAGTGTCTGCCTCAGCATCAAACGGGTAAAGCCATCGATTCTACAAAACATCAGTTCTCAAGGAGATAATTATCATCGGAAAATTTCCGACATACTTTTATCTTGACGTCTTCCGGATCAATCTCGCCGTCGGTATCAAGATCCCTCAAAGCGCTATGCCATCGATCCCGAACATCTTCTCCATTCAGTTGAGACTTTCGGACTCTCGCAAATCTCAATTTTTCGTAGACTCTTGTCTATATCCACGTCAGTCCAGACAAATTCGAAGTATATTAGCCCAGACATACTGCAAGCGGGATATTGTCTTTCCCCGCCAATTTCAAACACAGAGCCAGGACAGCCGCGCTTTCCGTAGCCTGCGAAGCACCTTGGGCACTTGTCGGGAGATGCGGATGACATGAATCTCCTAGCATAGCAATTTTATGACTACGACTGACCCATGTCGGAATCGGATCTCGATAACAAATCTTCCAATCCAAACACTCCTTCGTTTTTTCCACCGCGGCTTTGATTCTTGGATCCACGTCCTGCACGAGTTTCCTAACTTCATTCATATCTCCAGGTTGAAACCAGGATTCTTTTATGTCTTCGGTATCTTTATGAGTTATGATCCAGTTGAATTCGTCGCCGTTTCGAAGCGTATTCTGCACGAGATGGACATCGTTTCCGATCCAGATGTTGACGCATTCCTTTTCGACGAACTCGCGGCATATGGGATCTTCTTTCAAATAAGCCCCTTTGAAATACGCTCGAAAGCATGCGTAACCGGAAGACTTTGGCTTGTCTTCGAAACCGAGGACAATTTCTCGGGCGAGAGATTTTATGCCGTCGGCTGCGACTATTATATCGGCTTTGTGGACTTCTCCGTTGCTCAATGTCAACGAGGGTTCATTTTCTTCATAAGCAATCACCTATCTACATCAGCATTTTCTATTTCTAATCTTCCAATTTCACTTACATTGCATCCCATATGTATAGGAATCCCCAACTCCCTCACCCTCCTCAAAAACTCCTCATGATAATCACCTCTATGCCCAATATACCCCGCCATATCCATCAAAGGCTGTTGCGCCAAGATTTTACCATCTCCCCACCGTCGTATTTGCATGAATTCGCTCTTATTTCCTACCTCTATCAGACGGTCATGTAGACCCCATCGTTGGAGGAGACGCAAGGCATTCTCTCCGAGCCCTAGTGAGTCACCTAGGCGGGTGAACTGGCGTACTTTTTCAAATATTGTACGGAGAAGCCTTGTGCGTTCATGGCCATGGCGGCGGCGCACCCGCCGAGACCGGCCCCCACGATGATTACTACTTGAAGTCAGTAAATGAGGCTATGATACGGGGAGAAGTTTGGACCTTTTAGAGGCTCAGACATGGTGGTTTGGAATAAAATTGAACTAGAACAGTGGATCCCAGATATGTCATTTAACAACACCGCTTCGTTATCTATCAGATGGTGTGTTTTGGTTCAAAGTAAAGCTCCAGATTTGCAACTGTTCTAGCGAATTTTTCTTATCTATTTAATTAGAGAGAAATGACTTTCAGGAGTCTTCAAGGTTGCAAAATTGAGCCTCGCGATTTCCAGGTGACAGACAACCCCCGCAATCCCCGCACTCAATCCCAGCCCCACGATGCCCCACTATCTGAAGGAACACACCCTGAAATCCCCCAACTGGCACCGGACTACCCCCGTACATTAACTGCTCAGCCTGTCATTGTAATTTATGACTCAAGCTAGCGTCGATCACTTGATTTAAATTCGGTGTGGTGTCCAAGAATAGGATATCACATTCCCAAAAATCAGTTCAAAGTCCAAAACTCATCGACTTACATGATGGCCCCATCGCTCGAAATCCCGAAACTGGGTTCAAAGTACAGTGGTATTCCTGAGAGACTTTACAATGAGGCTGTGTTGGCGAAAGAAAAGACGCAGGCATTGAAGACTCTGCCGCATAGCAAACCCCGCGGGTCGTTTGTGAGACTTCCTCCAGATACCAGCCAGGAACAATTCGACGTCGCAATTGCGGCGCTCAGGAAAATACTTGGGGACGCGGCGCTGGAGGTTAATGATAAACCATTGGTTGATGGGTGGTATATGGTGAGTTCTGTTGTAACTCCTTTGATAATCTGAATTTCCCAGAAGTTTGTATTAGATTTACCTTTTTGGTAATGACGACTGAAACTATTTGTAGGAGCACCCGTAAGATTCCACTCCTGATTCTGACTCGGGAAGAACTAAACCCATATTCATCCAGCAACACCCACGATGCTTACCATATCCTCGATCAAGAGGAAATGGTCTGCAGCGCCATCGCATACCCACATTCAACCTCAGACGTCCAAGAAATCGTAAAATGGGCAAATAAGTTCAAGATCCCCATCTATCCAATCTCCATGGGTCGGAATCTAGGATATGGCGGTTCGGCACCAAATGTGTCCGGCTCTGTAGTCATTGACCTAGGCAGGCACATGAACAAAATCTTGAAGATCGACGGTGACAATGCCTCTTGCATGGTGGAGCCAGGAGTCTCGTACTTCAAGCTGTACGAAGAGATACAAAAGACCGGTATGCTACACTCCTGAAATTGAATGGCAGGGCTCCAAGAGGCTAATCAAACCAGGCCTTTCACTTTGGATCGATACCCCAGATCTAGGCGGCGGCAGTGTCCTAGGAAACGCCATTGACCGTGGCGTTGGATATACGCCCTACGGCGATCACTTCGCAAACCACTGCGGTATGGAGATCGTCCTCCCAAGCGGTGAACTTCTACGCACAGGAATGGGCGCATTGCCAGGCAAAGACGGCGCAGATAATCCCACCTGGGAATCCTTCCAGCACGCATTCGGCCCCTCCATCGATGGCATCTTCAGCCAAAGTAACTTCGGCATCGTGACTAAGATGGGATTCTGGCTTATGCCAGCCACGGGTCATCAATCATACATGATTACTTTTCCCCGCGAGGACGATTTTGAGAAGATCATTGATACGATCAGACCACTTGCTCTGAAACGGGTTCTGGGAAATATTCCTCAGCTGCGGCATGCAATTCAGGAATTGGCTGTGACTGGGAAGCCGAGGACGGAATGGTATACTGGGCCCGGAAGATTGCCGCGAGAAGTCATTCGGGACGGAGTATCCAGGTTACCCGTCGGCGATATATCATGGGTCTTTTATGGTACACAGTATGGGGATGAAGCAGCGATAAATTCTCAACTCTCCCTCATCAAATCAGAATTCGCCAAAATTCCAGGGAGTAAATTCTATCTCCCGTCAGATTTACCGGCAGACCATTACTTGCACAGTCGCGTACAAGTCTGTAGCGGGGTGCCTGTGCTCAGAGAGCTCGACTGGCTGAACTGGAAACAAAACGCGGCCCATCTTTTCTTCTCACCTATCACGCCAACAAAGTCAAAAGATGCACGGACAATACACAATATCATCGATACATTACATCAGAAATGGGGATTTGACACTTTTCCCACTATGTGTGTAGCGGGAAGGGAGATGCACTATATCGCCAATATCGTATACGACCGTGCCAATGAAGACGAGAAATCTAGAGCGAGGGGATTGATGAAAGAGATGATTGCAGCGGCTGCAAAAGAGGGGTTTGGAGAGTATCGAACACATATTGTGTTCGCCGATCAAGTCGCCCAAACATATAACTGGAATAATGGGGCATTAGGGAAATTCAATGAAGTAATCAAGGATGCTTTGGATCCGAATGGAATTCTGGCCCCGGGAAGAAACGGGATATGGCCCAAGAAGTACAGAGAGAAGTTGAGTGAAGGTGAACGTGAATCCGTGCTGAGGTCAAGGATTTAAACAGGTGATTGCTGCAAATTATTGCGATCGGTTCTTAAGTCTTAATGAGACCAAATGGCTCTTTAAATCCTCCCCGAATGTATGACAAGAAAGTGGCAAACTAGTAACCTAAGAGGCTTAAACGCCTTGATTTGTAGATTTGAGTGACAACTACTTCAGAGTAGACCCAAAAATTGCTAATGCTGAGTCACAGGTTCGCCCGAAGACCCAGATGCCATGAGTGCGGCCATCAGCCGAGGATGGCAAGGATGTCTGTCACCTTGACGTCCAAGTAAAGGATTTCGATGAGACCAAAGTTTCCGTTACGGACAGGGAAAAGATAGATCCAATGCTGAACTTGGTAGATCTTTAGACCCGCCTCTTCCTCAAGCACTGTTATTTTGGATGCTGGAGCATGACGTTCGAAAACGATCTGCATTTAGCGTCGCGAAAGGCTTCGGGCCTCTCGGCGGACAGTGGCGGGTGTTGCTATACTGGTGTAGCAAGGCCCAAGAGATAGCTTCTCAAAGTTGCTTTCGAATGGTGTGAGACTCTCTGGGATAACCGAATATCGCAGGTTTTCAACTAATACCCCTCACCCAAAAGCACCGCCGTTGCTGAATCCACCATTGGGCACACTTCGTGGTGCATTTGAGGCCATACCGCAGTGTTCCTGAATGCGCAAGATCTGTTCAAGAAGTGGCTTTCCATCCACGTCTTCGCTGGATTTGTCCATGTAAGCGGCGACCGAATTCAAGAGGGGGATTAAGATATCACGAGGAACAGTGGTGCGTCCACCAATCGCAATGGATTCAACCAATGAACGAATATCGTTCTTAATGATTTTTGCGTGTTCTTCCTGGTCATCTACCTTCTTGCCGAGAGTTTCCGGCCAGATTGTCCGTGGATCAATACTCATGATTTCTGCTAAATGGGCAACTCTTTCCTCGGGATGGGGTCGCTTCAAGGAATGACGGACATCGGCGACGTGTTGTCTGGATGCAAATTTACCGCCCGCAGAGGACATGGCGGACTGCTTCGCATTGTTCGCATGCATTCGCGTCATGAATTTCCCCCCAGCAGCATCGAGAGCGTCACCTATCAACATCCCATTCGGATCAAATAACTGAATGCTCCGCATGTTCTTATAGATATCCGCAGGCATATAGCCCTTAGCCGCCTCCACAGCAGCAGCAGCCTTGAGGAAAGAATTGATTTTAATCGCATCGGATTCGTCGACTGTGTGGGAGTGAATCCAGTCGCATTCCTTCTGACTCGAATGTTCGAAGCGATAATGGTCTGGTGTCCCCTCTAGTCCGTGGAAGTATTTCGCCTTTACCCTACAGGTACAAGTCCCTCCTTCTCGTCGCTGCCTCTTGCTTCCCGGATTCGCATTTCGAGAGGGTTCATTCTCAAGCTTGCGCGCAAATCGGCACGCGAATCGTATGGAGTTGTACGGGATTTTGTCGCGCCCAACGACATTGATCTCGTCGTACCTTGACCATATGTTGTCCACCATCGGCCAGTACCTTTCAAAGACGTCTGCGCGCATCGAGAAAGGAACGGGCATTTCGAAGAGGAAGTTGCGCATCTTCTCCGTGTCAAGGGGTATCTGGAGACAGCTGGCTGACATGGTGGCTAGGAGGCTGAATTCAAGTCCTCAATACCTGTGCTTTTTGAGGAGGTTGCCTCCATGGGTGATGCAAATGCATCCGTAGATATCTGCTGGGTCTGCAGGTGTAGCAGTCGGCGTTGCTGGAAACTCTTCTGTTGCTCCTTCTGTATGCCTTAGAGTGAGGATGTTGACATCGAGGTTGCCTCAGAAAAATGTGGGTCCTGGGGACCCACGTGACTACTGTCAATATCAATATCTTCATCCCCCCTTTTTTTCTCGCGATCCGTTCATCGGAACGACTTCCATGTCAGACTTACTTCCTCATTTCTGTGGCAATACTTGTTGTTTCCTGGCAACAGCAGAAGCATAGATGTGCGATCTGCTTCTTGTCATCGCTTTTCTTGCCAAGGACATCGGAACGGTTGTGGCTAGCGACCCGATGTCTGAAACCATCCGAGTGTGAGGCTAAACCGTCAGCACAGGTGCTGGGTGAAAGCTGCATTCCAGCTTCAATTCAAAGTTGTGGATGATGGTTCTTATCGAAAAATCTAAAATTCTTTTGCCTTGCTTTATTGTTTCTCTCTTGTTCTCGTTTGACACAGCCGTTGAAGCCTTCCAAGAGCGATCCTCTGGTCGTCAACATCTTGGGTGCTTGGCTGCCGAAGAGCCCCATCACACAAGAATTTGGATGGCATCTTGGCGTAACACTGCCAAGCTGGATGCCAATCCCCTCGGCGTTTCTTGTGCTGGTCTCCAGAACGTCGGATGAGAGGCATCGCAGGATACCAAGACCGCCGAGAGAATTTTGTAACGACATCCGAACATGCACCAACACTCCTCAGTCGCTCCCTTATTTCGGACTCTCTGACGTTTTATCTCATATGCCGAACCTTGATCAGGACCATCAGTTCCTTCAATGCGCTTGCGAAGGACAATCAATTATCTCGGTGTCGGTCATGTGGTGAACCGCGCACTGGGGTGCGTTCAGCATCAACTATCACCCCTCTCCAAGCTACCGGTAGGAGAAGACTATAATTAATTATACTATCAGCAATGCGAACCTCTCCAGTTTGATCAAAGGAAATAAGCTATGCAATTTCTGAATTTGCGATCTCTGTATGTGGTAGCAACCGAGGCGCAAATTCTGTACTGAAGACAGTTCTCCAGGTTCTCATTTAAGGTTACTCATTATAGTTTGACCAAAAGCCAATGACCGCATTGGCTCCAGAATGTTCCGTTGCAAAAAACAGATGAAATCTGATCCACTGATCGGATGGGAGCCCCTCTTTACTTGGCAGACATTCGAGACGAAACAGCGGCTAAGCGAGACTGTGAAGCAGTGTTCTTGCACCTTGGCTGTACTTGGCGAGCCGCCAACTCTCTTTCCACCACCTCCCATCAATCAGCGGTGGGCGTTTTTGGGATGCTTCATTCATGGGGACTGGATTTTGGGCTAAGCCTCAGACCGCACGGATCCCGGCCATGTTTAGAGACATGACAAGACGGAAGGGTCGGGTGCATTCACTTGGCGCATATATTCTAATATCTCCTGCGCTTGCCCTTCCACCTCCATTGCTTTCCTTTATCAACTGGTTTACTCAACTTGGCATCATTGTTTTTCACTTGGTCTGCTCTTTCCACTCATTGTCATTCTTTCTTGAGCATCACACCGCGTGGATCGTGGAACGAAAAACTCTTACCTTCTTCTTTGACTTAACATTTATTTAATCGCCTCACACTCCTTATAGACAGCTATTCAAGATGCGCATTCAGTCAAGAACAGCCATTGTGCTCGGCCTGGTGGCCATCTCTGAAGCTAGCCCCTTCGCTGGCGAAAACTTTCTCTTCGGACGAGCACCTATCCCTCTTCCTCTTCCCCAGAACAACAACGGAGGACAGGGAGGTCAAGGAGGCAACAATGGCGCAAACAACGGTGGCAACAATGGAGCGAACGCTGGAGGCGCGAGCGAGACCTGTCTCGCTGCCGGAGCCGTTCAGACCGGAAGCGCGTCTGATGGAAACCAAGTGCCAGCAGATGGACAAGCAGCCTCAGCCACGTAAGAACACCCATATCAATGAAATCCTCGATCAAACTAACATCTTCCAGTGACAAAGCAAACTTCATCAACTTCTGTAACGGTCAAACGCTCACCAACGGTCTCCAAGCCAAAGGCGGTTCCTGTAACGGTATCGTGATGGGTAAGATCCCAGCAACCACCAAGATGGTATCCTCCATCATCGTGAACCCAGCGCCGGCCCAAAATATTGCCGCCAATACCGACTTCGACGTCCAAGTCCAGACCACCGGCCTCCAAGCCGGCTCCTTCACCAATGCGCAAGCGACCTACTATTCTGCTCCCCAAGACCTCAACGCCCAGGGCCAGATCATCGGCCACACTCACGTCACTATCCAAGATCTCGGAAACTCCCTCGCGCCTAAGGTCGCACCAGACCCAGTCCAGTTTGCCTTCTTCAAGGGTATCAACGATGCTGGTAACGGCAAAGGTCTTCTCAGCGCCACTGTTACCGGTGGACTTCCAGCTGGCAACTATCGTGTCTGCACTATGAGTTCTTCCTCCAACCATCAGCCCGTCCTTATGCCTGTCGCTCAACGTGGTGCTCAAGATGATTGCCAGAAATTCACTGTCGGTGGTGCTGGTGGCAATGGGGGCAACGCTGGTGGTAATGCGAACGCTGGCGGAAACGCCAATGGCGGAAACGGTGGAAACGCCAACGGGGCCAACGGTGCAAATGCCAACGGCGGAAACGCAGCCACCGGAGGAAACAACCAAGCCGCAACAGGAGGCCAAGGTCAAGGCGCCGCCGCATCCAGCGCCGCAGCAGGAGGAAACGGCCAAGCAAACGCTGGTAACGGACAAGCCGCCGCTACAAGCTCAGCAGTATGACCACCCCCCACACCAACTCACCTCGTCAAAGTAAGTACTGACCGACATTTCTTTTTCACAGGCAGCAGCAGCTTCAACCGGTGGCCAGGCACAAGGCCAAGGACAAGGAGGACGAGGTGGATTCGGTGGTGGCAAGAACGGGGGCCGGAAACAGAGGAACAGGAGATTTATTCATTAAAGTGGTGGGGAGGTGAGGTGTTTCTGGTAAATAGCCTTGCGAGGTGGGGGTGAGGGGTTGATCGGTTGGGGATTTTGTGCTTTTGGGGGTGGGGTTTGGGGTTGGGGTTATAATATGGGTTGTAGATTGCAATTAGATGGGTTATGCTCTTATTGTGCGATTCAAGTCAATATTTTATGTATCAGATCTCTCTCGTGATGATTTATGTTGCACATCGCGAATATTCAAGAGGGTGTTGTTCAGTTAGGGTCATAGCTGAAGGAGCAATAGCTCGAAACATTTTGAGACACGAAACGGAGGCAGTGGAAATTATTACATACTGTAGGATGATATTCAATGCTGTATTATAGCTAGTGGAAACAGGGTATCTAAAAACTCCAAAGCGAAAACATGACGGTGGCCAACAGGAATAACATTTTAAGCTACTTCTCAACTGAGGGTATGACATGAGATGAACGCGATGACCCCATTGTCTTCGGACCATGATCTTGCCGAGCACGGCTGATGAGCGCCTCATGTTGCTTGGCATTCATGGACCTGACAAACTCTGGGCGGATCACTTTCGGACCGGCGGCCTGGCGCTCTTGCTCCAACTTCATACGGAGAGTGTCACCATCCTCACTTCGGCGCATAGACGAAGTAGATCGATGATGCCATTTTTTTGAGCTTGAAGAGAAAGAAGGCTTGCGGGGAACTTTCTCTTGGGCCGCAGCAGATGCATCCGCGAGCTTGGTCTGTATGGCAAGCTTGTGGTTAAGAGGGGGTTTCTTGTGATCGCTGCCGCTTTCTTGCTTTACGGGAGGCTTGCTCTTTGAGCGTGACTCGCGGCGTTGCTTCTTGACTAGTTTCTTTTGCTTCCGTTCGAGATCTCGGAGTTGTCTCTGCTTCTTGGCTTCTTCTTGCTCTGCTCGTTGTTGCTCTTCCTCTTGACGTTGTCTTTCGAGTGCCTGAACTTGCTCTCCGGTTTCCCTCTCGGCTCGGCGTGCTTCCCTTTGCATTTCCTGGCGATGCTGCTCAATAGCTTGAATCCGTGCTGCCTGCCGTCTTTCTTCTTCGTCTTGGCGCTGTTTTTCCAATGCTTGGATTCTCTCTTGTCCCTCTGCATCTTGCTGTTCTAATCGCAGTTGCTGTGAGCCTTTCAGAACTGTCTCCATGAGTAGTTCCTGTTTTCTCTCCCTTTGGGCTTCGTATCTGGCCCTTCGCACCGTTTCAGCAAGTTTCTCTTGTTTCTGCCGCTCTCTCTCTTGCTCACGCTCGGCAGAAACTCGCTGGGCTTGTAGTTGAAGGTCCATCTCCAGCTGCCTCCGCTTCTCCTCGACTTCTTGAGCCTGTCGCCGCTCCATCTCCGTATGGTCCATTGCAGCTAGGCTTGAGCGTCGAGCTCCCACATCATCGTCAGTTTCTACCTCATCATTTTCATTTATTACTTCCATATCCATTTGCCCTTCATCGCCCGCAAGAGTATCTGGCGAGTCTGGAGTAATGGTGCGAGATCTCACCCACAAGATCTCGCCGTCTTGGGGTTCTTGGGGGGTGTTCCAAAAGACGGATTGAGGTCTATTCCGTGACCGTATCGCAGTATTCGACCTCTGGACCCGCAAACGAGGTGTACCGAAATCCTCATCATCTGATTCTGAGTGAGGCTGAGGGTCGTCGATCTCCATCGGAACGGGTTCAGTGGTTACTGCATGGTGGCGAGCGGCTTTTCGTGAATAACGCCCCTTCTTGTCTCGAAGTCGAAGTCGAGAGGGATTAGGAACATTGCCAGTTTCTGCGGAAATACGTGCGGCATCTGCCAGCTGTCGCAAGCTCTCGGCCTCAAACTCTTGACCATCCACAGGCGTGGCAAGAAGGTTTGCTCTCCGTGCACGCTGAGCTGACCGAAATTCCTCGATGAGGTCCGGGCAGAAACAGTTCCTCACAGAAATCCAATTCATTTCGTCCCATCCAACCCACCGAACGAGAAACTCATGCTTGCCCCGACGTCTTCTTTCTCCCATGATCCGTTCGACATCGTATTCGTCGGGATCATAGTCGTGCTCGATTGATTGAAGAATTGAGTTCTCGTCCCTCTCGTCTCGAATGTCCACTTCACCCCCTTCGTCCACGTCTCGCAAAAGCCAGTTGTTGTTTGGGTGTACCTCATGGTAACGAGGTCGCCCTCCTCGTTGCCGAAGCCTAGCAGCATTCCATTCTTCGGCCCAAGATGGCCAATTGCGTCGACTTCGTATTGAGGGATCAAAACGGGTTTGTGCTCGAGTATCGGGTCGGGTCGGAATATTGGGATTGTGGGCAGAAACACTTGACTGAGCCCGGACTTGACGTTCAAATGGTTGAATACCGTAGTGAATCTCGTGGTGCTCAATACCGTCCATGAGGTCTTCATTGTCTTCATCCTCCTCGCTATCTAAAATCACGACAGCGGGAAACTGGCTGCCAGACTTTGAACCAAACATTTTGGCGGAATTGGATCGAGGAGTAGGGGGGCATGTTGAAGATCTCAACGGAGTTTTTGACGCTGTTCGGGCGAGATCAGGGAGATCCGAAAGTTCTGGAAGGTCGTCCTCAGAGCTTGAACCGTGAGGGAAGGTTGGCAAATCGGGCAACTCATCGTCGAGATCCACATTATTCAACACGCGGTCGAACTCGTGTTCCCATCGCTCTCGTTCGTTCGTGTTCAGATAATCCGATGGTTGAGCGGCTGAATCGGGACTCTGGCCATCGATTTGCTCTTGACGAATCTTAGTGGTGTTAGATATCTTCTGTCGCTTCGTTTTCTTGGGGTTTTTAACGCGTTGTCGACTTGGAGATTTGGGCGGAGAACGCGGTCGGTTGATGGCATTCCATCCACTGCCGGAAGAAGTGCTCGGAGCCAGACGAAGAGGAATGATTCTCCGGTGCTTCGAAGCGGATGAAGATCTTGGATTTGGTGATCTCATGATCGAATCTTGGCTCTCACGGAGGAACCACTCAGCTCTGGGATACTCGCAGAAATGAAGGATGTTGTAAGAATTTTTGTTTTAACAAATTGAGGGATGGAATCAGAGAGTTCTGGACAATACGGAGAAGTGAAAGTAATTTTGAACTTGAAGCAGGAATTTATTTTGTGTGCGCGGAAAAAGAGGGTGAAATTTCGCGTGCGTGAATGAGGAGAAGCACGCTCGGGTGGTGACACAAGAAAAAGAAACTTCCAACAGCAAACATCTCCCTTGCAAAAGTGATAAATCACTTATCTAGGAAAAGAACAATAAGCATTCAAGGGTCCCTTCCAGGATCTCGATTGTAATCAACCTGTCGGTATCCGTCGACCAAGTAGACGGAAGTACTGTATCGATGCCCCGCACCAAGGAGGCTGCCCCAGCATGATAGGCCAGTACTGATTGAGATTCGAGGTAAGATTTAATATCCGAAGATACTAAGGAGATCTCGTGTTAGGGCCAGCAAGAGGTGTAATGAAAGACACCTCCTTGCATGGAAGTTGTGGACGCTTGCTAATGGCTTTTCACGCGGCACAGTGAGAGCCGTGCAAGATTCACGATCCATTCTTGCGTATTTGAACACTTGCAGCCCGTTTGAATTGGAGGGAAAACGTGGAGGGGAAGAGAGGTGATAGAGAAAGTATCTCGACCATAGAAGTACTTTCCTTCAAGCTCCTGGCTCGCACCTGCCATGCAAACGCCGGAGGACTACCACTTCCATCTTGCCTGCTTTTTCCTCATGCATGAGCAGCTCTCACCAAGAAAAGACACCGAAGTCGCCTGATTATTTCAACCCCCAGAAGAAGAAAATAACGTTGAGCCAAAGCCTGTCGTCGATCATTGATGTGAAAATGATATGTCTCATTCACGAGGTGGGATTGACGCGTTTGACGCGGATTCTCGCGTTTTCTGCTCCAGCGAGCGAGATCTCCCCCAACCTCTCCTAAATTCTTTCCAATTTCACACCCTGATTCAACTGCGCCTCCTCCAGGGTAAGCCGATTGTATTATTGCAATTTACAAATTTGCGGAGCTGTCATTTCGACCCCTTTTGTGGGGTTCTTTCAATCTTTCCCCTGGGGTGATGATGCTGCTGGGCCCCTGCAGCAATTCGATAGCTGAGCACCACGGATCATCCAGCGATCTTGCATGAGCCAGGTACCTACACTGAACGCTCTTGCTTGATGAGTCTTTGAAATTCGCGTGCAACATTGACATTTTCGCCAAGTCAAAATGGGAAAGAGTGCATCAGCGCGACGAGAAACTAGAGCGGCCTTTTGGGGCTCTAACAAAGGATAGTTCCTGCTTCGAATATCTACATTTAAGAATCCTTTCCCACCTTGTCCTTAAACATATGGACCACTTGAGTATTCATACATTGGTACAGTCCGTATCGTCCCCCTTCTCCTCCAATACCACTGTCCTTGTGGCCAGAGAAATAAGCATCTGGACGAGGCTTCTCGTGACTGTTGATCCAAATGTTTCCAGCTTCAATCTGGTTTGCAAGTCTTTGCGCCCTGTCGAGATCCGCACACCACACTGAGCCCCCGAGCCCAGTCTCGGTGTCATTTACTCTTGAAATCACCTCCTCTTCATCCTCCCAAACCATCATTGGAACGATCGGGCCTGGAGTTTGTCAGTCAAAACAGGGCAGCTGTGCAATCTAGAAAGGTCCTACCGAATTGCTCTTCTCTCACGATCTTCGCGGAATCTGGCGGATTCTCGATGATGGCTGGTTGAATCACGAAGTTTTCACCTTTACCCACATCGCCAGGCAACGCAAACTCGTACCCTTGGGAAGCGCAATCTTCGAAGAAGCTCTTCACGATGGCATACTGCATCCCATTTTGCACCGGTCCCAGCATTCTCTCCGCTTCATCCGTCGTAGGTCCTACGCTCCAACTTTTCACAACCTTCACGATCTCCTCAAGCAACTCCTTATAAATGTCCTTATGGACATACAATCGCTTCGTCGCAACACAAAGTTGGCCAGAATTGAAGAAGGCACCAATTGCAACACTCGGCGCCACTTTCTTGACATCAACATCTGGACAAACAATCGTCGCGCTATTCCCACCCAACTCCAAAGTGACAACTTTCAGGGTTCTCGCCGCACTCATCATCACCCTCTTCCCCGTTGCCGAACTACCAGTAAAGCTGATTTTCTGAATACCAGGATGTTCCGTGATCAATGGACCAAGTGTATCATCACCATTCAGCGCCTGGAAAACACCCGGTGGCAAAAACGGCTGAGCAATCTCACAGAGCTTCAAAATTGAATATGGCGTAAAAGGCGAAGGCTTGACAATGATGCAAGATCCAGTTACGAGCGTCGGACCAATCTTGTTCATCGCAATAGCGAGCGGGAAGTTCCAAGGGCAGATGGCCGCGGTGATACCAAGTGGGATATGCTTCATCGTAACCTTCACACTCTCATTATCTTCAATCACTTCATCTTCAAACGGGTCCTGACTCGCTACTTCTCATCAGTACCTCCCTCGAACAAACCTTGGAAAGGCAACTCACCACAATACGCCATCCCACCAACTGCAGCTCCCGCCTCCATAGCAGCAAATTGTTTCTATTCCTTCCATCAGCATGCCGCTCGCCCATTCCACTTTTCAAACCAAGACTCACAGGTTTCCCCCCCTCCAACCTGACCAACGTCCCCAATTCATCCACATACTTCCCAACCTCCTCCCCAATCCCCCGCAAAACCGCCTGCCTCTCTTTCCACGGCGTCTTACTCCAGATCTTAAACGCGCCCTGCGCGCTCTTCACCGCATCATCTAGGTCATGCTGCGTAGCAATTGGCACGTCCCAAAGCGGCTTGCCCGTTGAGGGGTTAATACTTTGGTGTTGCTTGGATGAGGAGCGGGGTTGGCCGGCAATGATGTTAGAGAAGTGGTCAAAGGATATGGGTTTTATCCCATTCGTTTCTGTTGTAGTCGCCATTTTGGAAAGTTTGTCTAGGCCTAGGTAGGCGGTGAATTGGTGCTGACTACCTGAGGACTATGGGAGTTTCGTGATTGATAAGGTCGATTGAGGTCTGGATATGGTGGGGCTAAATAGTGAAACATGTGTCTGGCCATTCCATCCTTCGTAACAGGCAGCCCGGCAAATGGCTAAGTTTAGGGATTATGCACTATGCGGGGTTGACAGGTACGGGAAGTAGTTCGGTGCGGGGGATTCCCGGCCCCACCCCCACTATGTGTCCCACATCGGTACGATTGCTCCTATCGCTAATGCTTTTGTTGACTTCGCGGGTTTTTATATCTATGGGAAATATTGGTCGGCTAGTAGAAGGGTAGATAGTTGTACCTTTCACATGAAAGATCAGATGATTGGACACTCGATTGGACGCGGACAAGGTTGTCATACATAGCAGTTCTGATATTTACTGGCTCATTCCAGAGATCATTATCAAAGACAGGAACTTAAGGAATCAGACCATCCATTATTTATTCTTGCCTTCAATCTGCATGCTGTACGATCCGGGAATACCTTCAGGCAAGAAAGAATGGCCACTTGCTGGGACGACTCTGTTTCAGCTGTTATGTAGTACGATTGAAATCCGCTAGTAGCTGTACGCCCTCACCATGACAGTAAAATCTGTACCAATGTATTTCAAGTACGTTGATTGTTTTATTAAAACGAAAATTAAGTCGGGAACAAAGAGGAGACCAAGCTTGCGTAACCGTTCATATTGCGTTTGTGAGAATATGGAAGTCCTAGCCCAACATCTCAAACTCTTCCAGAAAGCTTAGAGAAATTCCAAACTAATTAAACAGGATGTCTAGGTTCGCCAAACGTGCAAAATATGTGCTCTGAGAAGTTACTTACAGAGCCCCAGTTTGATTGTATAGGTGTGACCTATAGCTACTGTGAGTAAGAGGCTTAGCGGAAACATTTCCGGAGGTCCTGGTGGTCTCGGCTTCCTGGCAATCGGCTCCCTCCCGAACCATCAACCACGAAGTGATATTCAAGAACAGAAGCTCCCCTGTTTCGCCCAGCATCAAACCCTGCTCGGCAAGCCGCTCCAAAATGGAGGAACCAGACCACGCGCATTTCAAATCCATCCCATGGTGTTCGCAGCTCCTCCAAGATCCCGATTTCGCCATCACACCAACATTTTCACGACAACCCAAGAAATCCACAGAAGACTCACTGATCGCCGAAACCTTCCAAACCGATAATACCATCAAAGCTTGCTTATCCATCTACAGAACCCCTCCGGCAGGCACGACATGGATCTCGGAAGTACGGACGTTCATGACGCTGGGCACGGGAATGAATGGCGGGGCTCTCCTACTGCATGGAGGCATTATTGCCACGTTGATGGATGATGTTATTGGGACTTTGTTGACGGTAAATAAAGACGCGAATTCGTTACCGTTGACGCATAAGACGGTCACGGCGAGTATGAATGTTAGTTATTTGAAGCCGGTGCCGACGCCGGGGACGGTTTTGGTGGTTGCGAGGTGTAGGGAGGTGAGGGGGAGGAAGTTGTATATGGATGCTGAGGTGAGAGATGGGGAGGGGGTTCTGTTGGCGAAGGCGGATTCGTTGTGGATTGGGCCAAAGTTGGAGAGGTTGTGAAAGTGCTGGCTCACGTGAGTCATGCTACGATTACCCATTGTCTCGATTGAAGATATAGACAATTTTGAATCAGGTTTTCTTCTCCCGGCCAATCTTTTGCAGTTTCTCTGCCTTCATAGAACTGTGTTAAACTTCCTTTAGGTACATCACGTGTTGACGCGATTTGCTCGCGACGATCCTACGTCACTGTAAACATAACATTAGGTCTCGACCTTCGCGTGTTCTCTCCTTGCAACTTTCAAATTCATCTTCTTCCACCCCAACGTCCCATATTTAACATGGTTTCCACACGCAATGGCACGACTTTGAGGCCCCGAAACGAGCAAACTACAGCTACTAAGAAATCGCGTCAACCTACCAGCAAGAAGAGGAAGGCAGACGAAGCATTACCAGCGGAAGATGATAAGGAGAATGCCCCCGCCAAATCATCAAAGTCCTCCAGAAATGTGACTCCACCTCCAATCAAGTCCAAGCCCTCAGACGCGCCAAAGCCTTCCGTGAACACCCCTGGACGCGTCGGACCCATCAGAAAGACTTCGTCCTCCTGTTCACCAGACATTAAACCCTTCAAGGGTCCCCCTGGCAAGAAGGTGCGAAAGACAGCACAAGAGAAGGACGAGGAATACAAGAAATTCGTACTCGAGAACGAGAAGCATGTTTTCCATGCGTAAGTAAGCGCCTCTCTGCTACTTATGTAAATACTAACACTTAGGCAATCAGTCTCCATGTCTGCTACGCAAAAGGACCCAAAGGCTCCCCTACCTACGATGATTCCGGATTCGAACTCGATTACAAGAAAGTTGCAGAGTGGATGAGGCCTAAGGCGTACAACAAAAGTGCAATGGTCAATGGCATGGAGCGACATATTAAAGCTGAGGAAGAACGAGAGAAAAGAATGGCCGAGATTTTCTTTGAGAAGGGAGAAGCGCCGGGATCACCGTATGAGGAAGCGTGGTCTTGGCAAGACCGCGTCTCAAAAGACCTGAATGTCCCTTGGCACAAAATTGGCGTTGCGGAATTTGAGGAGTGGGAGAAGCGGGGGTTTAAGAAGGCACGAAAGGGGGAGTATGAGAATTTCTCGAAGGAAGAGCGGGAGAGAGAAATGAGGTTGTTGGATGGTGCATCTTTGAGAAAGTAAATGTTGTAAGCTGGAGTGGTATCTGTATTATATTCTGCACGGGCTGAGATCTGTAAACTATATCACACCCAATGTACTTGTACATCCATCATCACTTATCCCCCCTCCTCTCCTCCAGTTTCCTAATAAACGCCTCCGCCAACTCCCCATGACTCCTCTTCTTCGTCCCCATCACAAACCCCATCATCAAGCTTAAACCCGTCATCCTAGCCTCCTCTCTCAACACGAACCCCTCCCCCTCCTCTAGTATCTGATAAGTATTCCGCCCATAAATCCCCATCCCCGCCTCAAACACAAGTACCATCCCATCCTCCGTATCAATAAACGCCCCCGTCGTCACCGTCGAGCTAGTGAACGGACCCATAGGCACAGCTATGGTGACGCAGCGGTATTCTATTGCTGGTTTGCTTGGTAAAGAGGAGGAGATGGATGTTGCTTCTGTGACGAGCCATGAGGGGGAGGCGGGTGGGGGGATTATGGGGGAGGAGAGGACGAGGGGTTGGAGGGATTGGAAGGTGGGGTGGTCGTGGAGGATGGAGAGGGCTGATGCAAGGGTTGTGGTGCTAGGGAGGGGTGTTGAGGTTGCGAGGGTGTGGGTTGATGTGAAGTCTGGAGAGGAGGGGTTAGTATGTTATGCCAAGATGTTGATGGGAGACTTACAGGACATTGTAGTGCGGGGTTGCCCGTCACATAGGCTTGTTATCGGTGTGATCCGGCGCGTCTAAGGGTTTCTTGAATTGACATGTTCAGTGCTGTGGATTTCTTCTTTCGAAGTCGTCGTCTTACTCCTTCCTGGCGGCGCAGTCGCTTGCCGCTTAAATATTTACGCGAACGAAATAGGAGGCGGGGTAAATTTTCCCCAGATCTCATTCCCAGCCTTCAACTTAGTTTGTTCCACAAAAGCACTGTGTTAAATCTTGCTCTTCCTTTTTTTCAATTCGGAACTCAAACAAAATAGAAGGATATTTAGTTTGTAATGCCTTAGATTGCCCATCGCTAATCTCTACCTGTCTACCAAAATCACCCGCTGCAAGCATCCGTTCATTCAATTCCCAAGCCCAAAATGCCGCACCCCAAGTACTAACTTCTCCCCAGACCAATGACCTCGATTCTTGAATCAATACGCCATCTACAGAACACTGAATCTATTCTCCAACAATCCCCACACCTTCTCCCTAAATTTCTCACCACCTCTAGTCCTTTATGAATAATTCGCAAATCCTCCCTACTGTCCCCACTGCACACGCTTAGCCTTGATCGCTCCTTTTGCACGGATAAAAAAAGCCCACAACAGCAAGGCCATGCCCTTGGCTTTGGCTCCGGCTTTTGCGTGTATTGCCCCCTAAGTCAAAATCAAGCCCGTTACCAAAACGTCCAGTGTCCGAACTCCCTTGTGATACTCCGTTAGAGCAAAGACGGCCACAACGACGCCGACAATGAAGTCACCCCGATTCAGATCCGAATCAGTCAAGATTCTCATGAAAAGGGTAGTAGGGCTATGCTGGAAACATATTCTCTCTGTTTTGGTGCGATATTGGCATGTATGATCATCCTCGTCAATGCCAAAATCCATTGAGCCCTTATCACGCAATTAATGGAGATTCGAGAAAGGGGAGGGAGGGGTAAGCATACTTGTTAGACTTCTGAATCGGAATAGCGGTTCCCGTATCAGCTATTTCTTCATCAGCCAGATCGCGGGCTGCTGGCTCCGCTGCTTGCTCCGCGGCTTCAGTTGCCGCTTCAACTCTGTAATTCCTATGCGGCCAGCACAAGGTCTTGCCCTGTTGTGCATGTAATCGGCATCGACGGCCTTTCCCGTGGTCAATTCGGGCCACGCATTGCGGGCTATCCTTGGTGTAACCCTTACCCTTACCTTTCGATGGGGGGAGTTCATCGCTATCCGAGCTCTCTTCGTCGTCGCTCTCCTGTGGCTGTATATCCTCAGGTTGCTCGACAATTTCATCGCCCTCATCCTTGGGCGCATCCGAATTGGACTCCCTTTCGTGCTCAATGCACATGTTCGACCCCTCTTCTGCCCGATTCGTGCATCGAACGCCTGTACCCTGGTTTATGTGCGCCAGGAATTGTTGATTCGGATGCTTAAAACAGAAGTACTGTCCCTCCTTCACCCAGTTACCACATGGAAGACCTTATTTGTCGAGTCCGTTCCATGTTCGCTTTTCCGGGGCAGATGATGAAGCCATTTGGTGGGCTTCGGAAGATGGAGATGGGACTTTGCGTTGATGCTCCTCAGAAGAAGGAAAGCGAGTTTTGGCTTTGTTAGAGAGCGGGATTTGGTGTCTCCCGGGTGTATCTGCTCATGCCCTGCTGTTCGAAGGTTTCTCAGCCGGGTTCGTATAACTCGCGACTTGAGTCTTCATTAATTCTTCCATGCTATCCCAGATCTAACTGCGTCAGATGAGGGGCAAGTGTTGACTTATTCCCAACCAGCTCGAAGACCTGATCAACTCCTTCCTCAGCAACTCCCGGCAGGGTCAACGCTGATTGCTTGGAATCTCATCTGTGTTGGGGTCGAAGAACGCCGCATAGTCCTTATGAGTCCAGTTCTCGTAAGTGGACTTTCCTCCTTTGTAGGGGCTCTTGACGGTAGACCTCTTGGTCTTGCGTTTCTTGGTCTTCGGTACTTCTCCCGGTTGGTCTTCCATCTTGCGATCATTATCTCCATCATGATCGCCTTCCATTTGAAATTCGTCGCCAGTGGTTGCTCCTTCCATTCTTGCTGGCAACTCGTCTTCGGCGTCGGTATGCGGCTCCGGCTCATCCAGTTCAGCATCCATGTGCGGAGGTGGACTTGTCTGAGCCGGAGTGGTGACTCTAGCATCTTTCTCGGCTTTTGGCTGCCTCATGCCGGGATATCGCTTGCCGCAGGAGACGGACTCAAGGTCCTTTTTGTAGGCCTCGAATTCGGGATCATTCTTCCCAGCTAGTTTCAAAGCCTCCTCAACCACTTCTAGTCTTGGAGTCTCCCTGACTCCGAACTCGTTCTTCCACGAGAACACATTACACCAGTGCTCGGCATCGTGTTCAATCGTGGTGTGGTTCTCTCGAATGAACATCTTGATGCGGGTCTCCTCTTGGTGTCGCTTGGTACCGAAGTATCCCGACGCTCGCGGAGTCTTCACGTCGCCGTGTAGGAACTTTGATTTCCACTCTATCAATGCCATCTTAGGGAAGGGAATGACGTGGAGTCGACGGTATGGTGTATCTGGTGGGAGTGCTGGGTACTGCAGACCCTCTCGAAGCTTGTATCGAAGTAGCGATGATTCGCCGATGCTGGCTGGGTATTCGCCGAGTCCGCTGCCAAAATGGGGGTGTGTTCCCGTGAAGACGAGAGCAGCGAAAGGAGGGGTAGGACAAGTAAGCCTAACACTGGCGATGTTGAAGCGGCCGGGGAAAGTGTTCGGCGCATAGTGTGAGAGAGCAAACATTGCCGGTGAAGCTCAGTGGATTGTCACCGCCGTCAATGTGGAGAGCTCCAAATTGTCCAAGAGCATCCGACAGGTTCTGCTCAACTGAAGCATAATTGAGCTGGATGCTGGTAAAGTCTTTGTTATCCTCACTCCCAAATGTGAAGGATGCATTGACAGTCCAAAGCCGATGTTGCATAGCCTTCTCCCTGTCAGGAAACTCCTCCTCGAGAAGCTTGTTCGCAACACGACTGATCAAAACAATCATCCGGTTGACCTGTGGGTCATTCTTCTTCGATATTCTGCCCTGTTGTACGACGTGCCAGCCTTGCTTGAGCACAAGTCCAACTTCGTAGATGCGACCTCTTCGAGAATTCTTGGGTCCATACAAGGTCTGCAGGTGTTTCTCGAAATCTTTTTCGAGCATCATGGCCTGAAGCTCTGCCATGTCTGGCCACAAGCCGATATCGTGGGTGTCTTCAGGGGAGAACCATCTGGCGAAGGGAACGAGTCGTTTGGTCTCGGTCTGGAGGTAGTGCGGTATCGAAGTCATCTCTTGGTATCCTATGTCCTCAAGTTGAGACTTAGTGAGGAGGTGATTCCACTGCAGGAAGTTGAACTCAGCATTGCTACTTTGCGGATATTTTAGGAACGAAGAGGGACGACAGAACATTTGCTCTTCTGGAAAGATGAACTTGGCAGGAGGGAAAGCCCAAGGAGCAAAACCCTGTCATCACTTACATTAAGTGGATGAGGCGTATTCTTCGTCAGCAAATTTCTAAGACCCCGTTTCTCAGGAGTAGATCCCTTGAGTTTCTCCTCCACTTCATGGATCCAGATGGGTTTCTTCAATTCCTCAGAGTAAGTCAACTCGGAGGTAAAAATTGAAGTGTCCTCAGCTGAGGGAAGTGCCGCAAGTGTTGCATCTTGCCGTGCCTTCCTGGTGGTGTTTCTGGGAGAGGTGCTTGTATCAGCTCCAGTGTTGAATTGCGTTGTGTGCGTGGTGCTAGTCATTGTTGTGGTTTTGGTCAGGTTCTACTGAAGATTCATATCAGCTGTTGTGCTTTGGGGATTCAGAGCATCTGCTTACTGGGTTTTGTTCTGGATAATGATTCAGAAGAGTTGTGTCGTGATCTTGATATGTCGAGTTTTACTCAGTTGTCAAGAAGGGGATTCTGTGGTGCTTGTGGCTACAACTGTCTATATATATATATATATATACAAATCTTCACGTCCAAAGTAACTGCATGTTTGTTCTGAGACACTTCTCCACGCCACTTCTCTTGTATAAGTAATAGTAAGTGAATCGGGTACGTGATTTTTGGTTGATGGAGAGGAGAGGACTGCTTGTGGTTGGCAGATGTTCAGCATGGTAGGAGACATCGCAAGGGTCAATCGGGTATGCTGATATTAGTTGTTTCGTCATTCTGGGACGTGTGGTCACAAGGGTATAACTCAATTGAGGGGGGTCATTTGGCTCTGAGTCTATGACGAACCAATAGATCTATTCTCTTGATGATAGATCTGAAGTCTCGACTTGTCTGGAATCTGGGGATCTCTAAGGAGATTTCCCGAGGGGTAATGTCGAACTTTCAGCCGCAACTTGGGAGTGGGAGGTGTTGATAAGTTGTAACTCTCAATCTCACCAAGAGGAAATGATCCTACTCATGCCAAAGTAATTGGCGCCTAACACCTCACGGGTCTCAATTTCGACACAATGAAGGAAAAATTCAGAGACAAGATTCTTGTTGCGATAATGAAAGAGAATGCAAGATAGATTTTGGGGTAGTGCTTAGCTGGTGAAGAAGAAAAATCTATCTTTTGGAGAGCTTTGGCCTCTTCATATATACTTCGAGGGCCGACGGGACTTCGTTTGCCAGAGATTCAAGTCCAAATATTTCTAAGTTTGTCAAACTGTACAAACGAAGAGCACACATCGACTCTGTAGTCTCCCGAGGTTAGCAGGTCATGGGAGCGCAGAATTTCTTCATGCAATCCCTCATCAGACAGTTAAAGTGGTTGCTTGAGGGATGTAGATTACGTGCTTGTTTGTTTCCAACAAGGGTTTAGATTGAGGTCAGAGGATCGTGAACCTGTAATTGTAGACGGGGCCATCGTTCCCCTCCATTAAACATTATCGTATTATTGTTTTACGACACCTTCTATCCAGGATTCCAATACCAGCCCCTCCCCTCTTTTCACTTCGCTCTCTCCTTCCTTTTCCCCGCCATCCTCACCCGTTCCGCCAACCGATAAAACTCATGCACCTCCGTTTCCCCCGACCCGCCCTCCATGGTCCCCAGGCACTTCTTCTCAAACACTCTCTCCAGCCCCTCCTCCCCCTCCCCATCCAAAACCTTCTCATACCTTTCCACATACCTCCTCACCCTCTCCTCCTCATTCACATCAATCAACTCCTTAATTCTCTTCATCGAGCCCTTCGTAAAAAGTTCCTGTAGCTGGGCTGGCGTCAAGCCATGTTCTGTTGAGTTTTCATAGAGCGCTTTCATCCACTTCAGCATATTGTCGTCGGGTTTGCTGGCATCTTCGGAGGAGGAGGAGGAGTCGAGGGGACTGCCCCACCAGTGGAGAAGGGTTTTGGATTGCATTTTGGACTTTGGGCGTAGGAAATTGGTTATGTTTGCGCGTCCCAGGGCGAAGGTGAATCCCGAAGGCATGCGGAGTTTGATGTTGCTGCTTGTCGATGGGATTTCTGGATGCCAAAAGGAGCGATTTCGGGTGCAAAGGAAGGTATTGGATGGATTATAAGTTGTGGAAGATGGTCTTTGTTTGCTGGGTCATAAGCCGAGTGGTTATGATTCACAGTCTGGAGCAGGCTTCGTCATGCTGAGAAAACATGCTGTCGACCAACGTGAAAGTTTGCTGGACACAAATCAACTTAAAGTGAATGGGTCAAGTTGGAATCGAGGACCAAAGTGCTGTGTGACAAAATGAAGAATACTTTATCAAGAAAACCGCAGCTCAGACGTTGGATGGATTATCACATTATGGATTTTCTTGGCCTTCCCAATCTGTATTGTGCCCATGTACACTCATACCTCAACAATCATTAGAAGTTACTCTAAGTAGAGGATATGGGCTGCTTCTGCATAGTCTGCTTGAAGGCTTGCAATGACAATGCCGGCTGGTAAAACGGTACCTCGTGCCCCGCCCCAAATACTCGGAGCCAGCTCAAGTTGCCTACGCTCTTGAAAGTACCTCCAGCTACACCGTTGACATTGTAGTTAGCTACCGCTTTGCTTTTGAATGCAGCAGATCCAGAGTAAGTGATAGCTTCTGCGGTCGCCAGACCTCCGAACCAGTTGCAAATCCAATCAGCATCACCAGCCCAAATCAGAACCGTGATTCCAGACTGCACTACAGTAGAGAGAGTAGGTAAAAAGGTGCGCGAATCTAGATTTTGTTAGCACATCACTGAAAGAGAGAGTCAAGAGAACAACGAACCATCGCCAGTGTTTGCGAATTTATTGTAAGGCGCGTCTGGACACTCGCCATATGTGCTCTTCGCGCCTATTGCCTTGACGACTGCTGCGCTTTGCAAATAAGTGACATAAGTCTCAGGAGGATTTGGGTCATTAGATGGTGCCCGAATGTCGTAAACATCGAAGTCAGCAACCGAGGACAGTGGGCCTTCGATGTCATTATAACATGTGTTGTCCGCATTGACGCATGCCGAGTTTGTACCAGTTGTGCCTGGGCATTGCTTGAGTAAGGGGAGACATTTTGTGTTGTAGGTATTAAGATATGATGTGTGCTGAGAAGCGGTGATCATGGATTTGTAAGTATTGTTGTAGGTAAAATCAACGTAGGACTTGTACGAGATAGCTGGGTCGAACCACCCATTGTTGATGCCCAACGCGACCAACGAGATGTTTTGGCCTGTGACGGTTCCTTTGGCAATGGCTGCATTCTGGGATTCAAAATAGGACGCAAATTCTTGAAAAGTCAGGATGGAACCTTTGGCGCCAGTCAGGGAAAAACTCACCAGGACCATAATGCCCACCATATGACTCAGTAAAAATACCAAAGTCGCGGCTTTCGTACTGGGGAAACTGTGCAAAGAACGACTGGAGTAATTTCCAAACATACGGTGCTGCAGACACGGTGCCGTCTACCGGATCTGTTCCGTACGAGAATCCAGTACCAATCGGCTGATCGATATATAACATATTGGCATATTCATTAAAACTGTACGGGTTCAATGACGGCGTTGAAGCACCATTCACGAAATGACAAGGTCCATTCTCCTGCAAACGTGTCAGATAGAGTGACGTGGAGGAACGAAACCGGTCTCACCTGAAACAAACCAATCATCGATGAACATCCGGGACCACCGTTGAACCAAGTACTCAAGGGAGCTGTTGTCGGGTTGTTTCGAGCCTCGAAAAACCAGAACCACATATTCTGGTTGGCTAAATGTCCAAGTCAGCTTGGCGTTCGCGAGACTTGTCGGAAATTGTACTCACTGCCGGTTGAGATATACCCTGAATATTGATTGACCCCCGGGGTTGTCTCGCAGATTCCAGAGTTCGTGACGAAGTCCAAAGTGGCACCGGTGGCTTCATGTTCAAAAACTGTCCGTTTAACCCCATCGCGCTCATAGAATGAGCGCTTCCCTCTCATGTGCGATGGGACTTCCCTCTCCTCAAACCCATTGGCAGGTAATGCCTCTGAGATCAGAGGAAGCGCCAAGGCAGCTAATACGTGAGATACTTGAAAACGCATTATGCAGGTCTGGAGCCGATAAACTTGGGAATGAGAGAGGTTGGACCGTCATTCGAATTGGAGATGACCCTCCTACTTATATTTTACTCTACCCGGATTGAAAACGACTACATCCTGGACACTCGGGCACGCCATGCAGATCATCCTGGGTGTGAGCGGAACGGATAAACGCCCGGAAGGAGAAGGTATGCGGATTATCTGAAAGCTTCTATCGTAAAAGGAAGCAAGTAAACAGAGGGGCAAGGAAAGCGCGAGCTCTGATTGCTGAGATAGAGAGATAAGAGACCTAAAATACCGAGGGTTGGCGGCAGAACTTCCCCCATAATGCCTGACATGCGGGATGGCCTTGGACGTTAGCGAGTAGGTACAGGGGCTCATGAGCTTGTTCTATAGCTCGATCGCCGGCATTGATACTGTGATAGGGAATTCAAGGGTGTCTAGAGCCGCCAACAAATCGCGCGCAGCCCACCCTAGCTATCGTGCCTGACATTTATCCGGACCTGCCTAATTAGGCCCCTCACGTGCTTGTAGGATGTAGATAGAAGGAACGATGATTGGATCAGAAGGGAAAATAAAATACCGGTAACCCATGTCCAAATCTTTGGAGATCGCCAAGCTAGCCAAGTGAGCTTGATAGGTTAGCCAAGGAAGCTTAATTTGGGAGGTGCCGCGCACGTACTTATGATAGTGGTCAAGCCACGCATGAAAACAAACGAGCAGATGCAAGATTGCGAGCTGGATGTCCAATTATTCAGAGAGTTGATTTTTTACACAAATGAAAATACGAAAGAAGATGAGAGCACGTAAGGAACAACAAGAACAGAGAGGGGAGACAATTAACACTACCAAGGTGGTAAACGGGAACTGCTTTGAAGGGGAAACAAAGTGCCACAATATAAGGATATCATCAATCCCTCAATCCAGCAGGCCTTTTCGTAAGTATGGAGCCGAGAATTTGCATATTCCAAGGCCACGGAACAAACTGTACCAATTACTCGGTAGCCTCCAAAATATCCAAGAACCTCTTCCCCTTGACACTATATCCCTCTACATAGTCCTTCCCAATGTCCGCCACAAAATTGTCATAAGTGGTCTCAGGCTTATCCCGACACAGCCCACAGAACACTTCGATCAAGCCCTTCTTGAAGTCAAGTCTTGGGAACTCCTTCAACACAGTCTCCCATACACCCCTTGTCAACACGCCCCCAGGACTCCTTTCAGGGCCAGTGAAGTCGGTGATGACACCGATTGCACAACTTGCCACCTCGGCTTCTTTGTACATGGCGACGGAAGCCGTGGTGTGGAGAGCGATGGAGTCCCACACTAATTGTAGCCGGTGCTTATCCCACTCCTTTTCGTCTCCTTCACGAATGAGGAAGTCACGAGCAGCGTTTGCCCCATCGACTTCAAATCTCTTGTCCTTCGAGACGAACTCGCCAGTCTTATCCCATCCTAGATCGTGTAAGACGGCAGTGATCGCATGAACCTCCTCGTCGCGGTTCTGAAGGTTCGGAATCTTGGATGCTATGAATTGGCCGAAGAGCCAGCAGCGGACAACGTGATTATAAGCAGTATCAGTCAAGCGTTCGCGGGCGAAGGCCAAGGCTTTGGTGATGAGGGGTGTATCAGGAACCGTGATGCCCGCTAGCACACGGGTTGGGATAGAAGTAGTCATGGTGAAATTGCCGAAATTTGATGCGATAATAGCTATAAAAATATTTTTTGACGACAAAGTGAGAGTCTTGGAAAACATAGAGGCTACCAAGCCATATGAACTCTCATGCGGCTTCACAGCGGATATAGCACCGGATTCCGGCGCAACTCTGCGCGTACTACGGCACAATCGAATAGAAATCCAAGAATTGACATCAATCTCGTTCTGACAAATGAGACAGAACTATGCACTTGCTGCTGCCTGCCACACTACCCACCCGAGAGCTGTTTCCAACGGATCGAGACCAGTGAAGCAAGAGTATAAAAGTCAGAGCGTGAGGGCCAACTGCGGGGAGCTGACACACGTGCATATTCCTTGCAGGAAGGCGAGATCAATGCCCGAAAATGGTAATATTGCACTATGCGGCTTAGATCCGATCCTTTTTCATACTTGATCCGCGGGATCTGAAGAGGAGCTCGAGAGAGGAGAAATTCCGCGCGAGAAAAGGTCAATATTCGGGAAGCTTAGTCATTCATCGGCCATCTCGATCTCGATTCCGTTGAAGGTGCATCCAACCTCTCTCATTCCACAACGAAGCAAAATTTTGACGGTACCGAAGCAGGTAAGTTTGGCTTTCAGATGTTATTGTGCTGTCTAGAGAAAAAGCTAACAATCGTGTCTTCCCCAGATTCTCAATGCCTCATCTCGAAACCAGGAATGATGGGGTTACCCCTACGAAAATCTACCCTGTCGGCAATACTTGGTCACAGCAACCCTCGCGCAAAAGGTTTGACAGAGAATTTCTTATCTCTCTCGTTATTTTGGGAAGATCCGATACCTGCACAGACATACAGCTCGATCAGCCAACAGAGCTATTACGGTGACAAGCGGTGACAAATGTTGGGTGGACTCTGCTATATCAGACGCTCTCCGACTCTCTACGAAGCTTTCTTTGTTCAGCATCTCTACAGAATGTATGGGACAAATGGTTTTCTTGAAGAAGATATTCTCCCAGTTTGTTCCACTTGTAAAGGTACCAGGTCAGAGTCGGACTGCAGGGATAGTTCCCACGGTACGCCGCCACCCAGCGCGTTGCTCTCAAAAAGGACTTGTCAAACATTGAAGTCGGGAGCGTTATCGCAAGAGGAGAGCTACGTGCTGTAAGCTCTGCCCGACATCTCGTGGTTATCAAATGCCATGTGGTCCAGTCAAATTTCGCTTCTGTCCGCAGAAGAAACATCGCCAACCCAAAAAGACTTGATGGGGCTGATATCACATTCAATAAAATGCATTAGCGTATCGTTCCAATTCTCAGCAAGCCACTGTCATGCATGTATCAATAGTGCAAATTGACGCATTTTTCTCGTATGTTAAAGAAGAAAAACGTTTCTCGTGCTCGACCGACTTCCTTCTCTCTTTCGTATTCTTTGCTTCCCATCGTAGCACGGCGCCATCTGCGATGTCAAGTGCTTCTGGAGAAAACCCGCTCTCGCAGGTGGCTCTGCAGTCCCCTTCTTCCTCGTCACGACCTACAATGAGCCATGCCTCAAAGAGTTACCCCACACTGGATGAGAAATCCAACGACCATATAACTGTCGACGTCCAACCCGTCCAACAAACACCACAAGGCGAAGATGCAGATCCCCTGCAAGTTTTCCATTCAGCACTCGGTATCCCACCGCCCAAACCTGTCAAACCTAAGAAGAACGTCCTGGGCAAATCCAAACCTGACGAACCGCCTCCAAAGCAACCTAAGCTCACTGCTGCGAATAAAGGCGTCTACCATCAAGTGCTCACCAACGAGCGGTGGGCCCGCTATCAGTATTACTTTTGCGACATCATCCTCACTGGTGCCATGTTCCTGCAAATCATCGTCGGCGCATCTGTAACTGCATTTGGTGCTGGGAGCGCAAATCACGTCATTATCACGGTCTTTGGTGCTGCCAACACGGCTCTTGCGAGTCTGTTGGCTGTGATGAAGAGTCAGGGTCTTCCAAATCGGCTGAGGCAGGACTGGAATGGATGGCGGGAATTGAGGGAGTTCATTGAGGAGAAGGAGCGGGAGATTGATATGGTGATCCAGGGGCATGTGAAAGGGGAAGAGGCAAAGTTGGATGTTTGGAAGGAGGTTAGGGGGATTGAGGCGAGGTACAATACCATGCGGTTGACTTTGGAGGCGAATCGACCAGATACGTATATCAAGGTGCCACCAGTTGTCCTTCCTAGGTAAATTGAAGAAGCATTTGGAAGCAGGGATCTGAAGGGACACGGGAGACAAGTTATTCCAAAAATATTCATTCGTAACTCCTCAAGTATGTATCCAGACCCTATGACTCCATGTGCATCGCCTCTCCATCAGCACTCTACCCATCAATCCATCTACCACCGAACGCGATCCATCACAGGCTTCACAGTATAAGGCCAGAACATGACGATAGCAACGACCGGTCCGTACCTATTCAGGAGCATACAGTCAGCATTCATTCATCTCGTCTCATCTCGATTCTGCTTCGGAGATTGGGGCCCAGGAATACCTACATCAAAGCAGTACCACCAACTCTTCTAGCCTGATATCCCCAATCCGGCTTCGCACGTCCAGAAGTCTTCGTGCTGACCATCGTCTCCAATTGTCTGAAATGCATCGGCTTCGGGGCCTGCAGACGAGTGCGAGCGAGTGTTCGTGCGAGAGGAGACATTTTGATTTTCGTTCGTGCGGGGTCGACGTGTAAGATTCGTGGCACAGCAAAGTAGGTCCAACTAGGCGCGATATCTATCTCTTCCGTCTATCTTTGTCTAAAAACCAAGATCGAAGAGATGCGTTGCGGCTTCCTGGAGATGTAAATATGAAAGTACCAAAGTATCCCGCGGTGTTTGAGGAAGAACGGAGGTCGAGGTTTGAGAGAAGGACCCCGAATCAGACCCCGTGTCAGCCCAATATTGCATAAACAATCGGGCATAGCGCTCCCCGCTGTATCCGAAAGGAGTTGATGAGTTATTGGCTCGTTGAGGGTGGTTGCATGGGGATGAGGATGGTGATTGGTGGGGTTGCATGGATAGTGAGGGGTAGGGCTCGGACGCCTATGCACCCCAGAGATTGTGGGTTTCAGGGAGCGGGGTCAGGTGGTTCGAACTCAAAATAGCAACCTACTTTGTGGTCGTTGGCTTTGGGGTCATAAATATTCTTCTGGGTGTGCATTTGAAAAGTCATTGCATTGCTTCGATATCCATGCACTCTAGGGCCCTCATCGAAAAAGCTCCGTAGAACCAAGACATAACTTTATTGCGTTCAATTTCCTGTATCGGCGCATCGTTGATTACTGTAGAATCTGGCTGGTGCTCGGACTTCTTAAAATGTTGGAAGTACAAATGAGCTTCTTATATTAGAGACAGGTTGATAGTGAAAAAGCCACATGCCAATATCTTCATCTCTGTAACGACCCAGACTTCAAAGTTCAACGTCTACCAACAACTTGCACGAACATGCATGTGTTCCTGACCGCATTCGGCCAATGATCTCTCCTCGAGAAACAACACTGCCAACACCGCCTTGCAAAGTGTGTGTATATTCAAGACCCGGGATCCGATATACCTCAGCCACATCTGCAGGATCCCCGAGGAGTTCAAGACGGAACGGAAAGTCTTGTAAGCAGGTGCGACAGCGAATGGTTGCCACAGCGGGCATATAGCAAAAGAGGCCTTGCATCGTAGTCCACCCTATCCGTGAGAATCTCATGCTTGAAACTGCAGGAATGGACAGGCTTAGTAAATCCATGACTTGTCGAGCAATAATTTGCTGCATGATATCATCATGCGCGTTCAAGTAACCTGTGAACTGTGAAAGAAGGTCGTCGAGAGTTGAAACGAAGTTTAGATTCGAGTCGACATATTGCTCGAATGTAGTCGGAACCGCTTCATCAAATGAAGTGAGGTTGGCAGGGTAAATTCGTTGCATTGCAGACACAAATCCTGAAGATGTATGGCATGTTTCGCAAGAAAGTACAGCACGAACAATGTGGCAGAACTCTTGCTCGCTATCAGCTGTATGAATGATTCACAGAACCACACAATGGTGGTTTCTCCGACCGACCCCAGGTTCAGTCGTAAAGGTCCATCTGTGCTTGTACAAATAGTCGTACTTGGAGGTTGTACTAAACTGCCTAGCTGCCACATTCCAGGGTTCATATCTCTAGCACCACTGATCCACCTTGGATTATACTGTATCAATTTGGATGTGGGAGACTGGACAAGCAGTAAAGGGCTGCAATCTCCTTGTTGTAGAGCAGTCTTCCACACCCATTCGCAGACCTCGCTGGTGGTTTTGCCGCGGAATTGTTCGCACAGCTCATTGTGGCTTCTCAGTCCAAGAAATGAGGCAATAGCGAGATGTCTGTCCCGAGGTTCAGTGCATTCCTTGCTCGCGATCAGACTGAACACTTCTCCGAAGCAAGGATTCGTCTCTTTTCGTAGGTAGATGAGCTCTTTCAGTTGGAGCTCAAAGAACAGTTGCATGAATCTTTCCTGTCCGAGTTCTTGACCAATCGATCGCGCTTGATCCTTGAAATACTGCAAGAGAAATAAGAAAGAGTCGCTAAGGAATCTTTCGTCTTTGACAACGGTATATTCCTTGGTGAGGATGCAAGCTTTCTGACTGTGAGCGAGTTCTAGTGACACCCACATTCTTTGGTGCCACCGAGCATTGTAGAATTTTGCTATCTCTCGAAGGCGTTCCTCATTGCTCAACGCATGGGTTGTGGGCCCAGGTGTACGAAAAAGTTCCCTCAGCGAGCCGTATGAAAAGTCGTCTAGATGTATCAGGCAGGTCTGGGGGTAAGCAAAAATTGCGGGTAGCTGCAAGAGGAGCCGCTGCTGTGTATCGGATTGCCACTGAGGTACGCTGATATAATCATGCCAAACCTCAGTGTCGAGCCCGAATTTGTCCACGGCGGCCATGAGACTTCGAACCGGGACCCGGTACACGAGATATTTCGCTTGCGTGTTGCTTAGTTTCGAAAGGTGGGCTAAAGAAACCAGTTGATGCCAGACGTGTGATATGGGAAGGTATTGTATGTTGTTATCAATTATACATTGCAGGTGGCGGTTGTGGATTCGAAGAAACGTGGTTGAGGGGTTGTCAGGGTCATCCTGCGCAAATGAGAGCGAAAGGGTTCGGATCGGAGGTTGTTGAGGAGGATCGAAACCTGCTGAACAGATCAAACAAACAGAGTCGAAAAATCCGGTCCAGATATCATGCAAAAATCGCTCTGTGGTGGTAGATCTCACATCGTCTCCAAGACGGATGTTGAGGACGGGACTTTCATCCTCCGCCGGCATGTTGTGCAGGATCAACCTTAGCTTCGCATAGTTGATAGTACGGGGCCAGAGAAATCAAACGAAGCCATTCATGGTTGAGAAATTTGAATATATAAAGGAAGATAAAACAAGTCAGCACAGAAGGCTAGCACAGCCACCACAGAGCTGTGGTGTAGAATAATTCAGAAAAATTGATTGCTAGAGTTTCAGGGCTTACCCGCCAACACGAAAGATTTTCATATCGAGAAAAGAAAAGTTTGTGAGATTGTCGAATAAATAGGTAGGAGTCTGGCGGCTTTATGATAGTGATCTTTGTCAAGACCGCAGCGCGTCCCGTTCCGCCGCAATACGCCGAGATACTGTGAGGAGGCTGTGTCGCGATAGTGATACCAAACTTCACCGCTCTCTCTCTCTCAGGGACGTACAAAGAGAAAAGAAAAAGGTACTGTACTCTATCCGCTGCCCCGCCCCGCCTTACTTGCGAGCTGAAATGCTGGACCCGAATTCACCGCTGACAACGAATACCGGGATAAAGCTCGCCTTGTCTTTCTCGCACCTGGACTTTATGGTGAGTCGGCCTCAAATTAAAGGTAACTATCAAGCGGTATTCCGATGACCTCAGTGACTGCTCAAGCACCGCATGGAAATGAAGACGTGATGTAGGAAGCTTTTGGACCTAGGTCGTACTTCCAACCCAGATTGTTTTTAACTCCTCGGAGGAAGCGTGCATTCATAGTCAAAGAGATTTCAAAGGATGCATTAGATTCGGAGATGGAATATGTATTTTTCACTCTTATCCCGCTCGAACTGCTGTTGGTCTACTAAGTAAAATAAAAAAGAATGGGGCAACAATCTTATGTGCCATGTGTCGTCACGCAGTACTTCAACATTCATATCATACCCTCTTTTCATCTGGTCCGGAGCAAGAACACTAGTTGGCAGGTCCCTGACTTCCCTAAGGCACCAAGATTCAGACCCTTACAGCAGAGTTGATATTGACAGCAACCCAGTATTATTCCCTGTATTCACTATCTCCTATTTCAACGAAATCCCTATGCCTTCGAAATTTACACACGACCGCGATTCAGCTTCTAAGGAGGACGTAGATTTCACTTGATAGCCTCCCACACCGTTTTAGCTAATAAATTCTGACCTACAGTGATACTACTTTAGAGTTTCAATCCCTGTGTGACTGTATCAAGAACGTGCTCTCTGAATGAAGTGGTTATCCCCACCGTCTCGGCCTCGTCCCCGACCTCAAAGCTACTAGTGAGGCATCTCTCGACCGCCTTTGCAAACAAATCTCCCATCTCACTAGGTAACCCATCTCTGGCTTGCTCGAGTAACTCTCCCTTGATCAATTCAGGAGGTGGTAGCTTTCCCTGAGTCGTCGCCTTGTCGATCTGACTTTTGAAGATGCTTCGAACCGTCTTCCACAGACCAATTTCCAACAATACTACTCCAAGGGCATAAATGTCGTGTTCCACCTTGAATGGACTCTGAGGATATCCTTGACGAATGGGATGGCGGTAGTAGTTAGGTTCGACCTTGGTGTCAGCTACTAAATCAGTTCCTGCAGCGATAAGACGCGAAGAATCCCAGCCGGTAAGATATGGTATAAAGTTCCGACTGGCTGTATTTGATGGTCTCGAAGAAGGAAACATGACAATCCCATGACTCCAGATATTTTTGTGCACCCAACCAGAGCTATGGATGTTGAGAACTGTCAGGCACAGGGCGTAAGCTAGAAAGAATCGTGACCCAAGGGAAGGCTTCGGCAAGACTGTGCCTGGGTCGCCGCCTAACTCTGTGACGCTGATCCAATCATGAAGTGTGATGATCTTGTTGGTGGCCTGCGGAGTTGTGGACTTTGGAAGCTGGTAGAGAAGGATGGTGCGTTGGTTTTCTGGCTGGTCGATGTATCCCAGGCATTGAAATGTGTAAATGGCGAGCTGACCAGATAGCGGATTACCGTCCTGTGACTCGGTGAAAGAGGCTTCGTGGAGAAGCCATGCTAAGCTTCTAACGGGCACCTTCAGTTGTTCTAGATCTGGCAACTTGAATTGACTCGCCCGGACCAGTTCGCTGCTGTACTTCCTGTATTCCACCAAGACTTCCCCGATGCGACACCATTCATCCTCATATTTTGCCACTTTTGTGCTTGAGCCGTATAAAACCTCTGAGCCTTCAACAATGTGACCTCTGAGAACACCAAACTCATCCGGTGGGTTGCTCTTGCCCAATCTCTGCCTCTTTACCACGTCCGCAAGCCCTATCTCCTTCGCTCTTCCACTCTTCTCGGAGTCTTGAAGCGGAAACCTTCCGAAAGATGCCAGAACTAAGAGCATAAGAGACATCGTCTGTTGTAGGCGTCCTGTCCACTCGCTATACACGGCCAGCGTTTTGAGGATCTTTTCCTTATCGAACAATGCCCAGTCAAGCGTCCGCTTGATATCTTTCACTTTGGTTTTGACTCGGGTGTTGAAAGAGGACGATATCTGCACTTGATTTTCTAAATTTGGAGAGACATCCTGGGACAATAAGCCGTGCTTGGCGGCCACCGTCTCGTATTCGGCAAGTGTTCTTTTGAGGGACATGAGGATTATATTGACGTCTCGTTTCAGGTATCCGTGGATGCGATCACTGCGCATTGGCGCGTCGTCTTTGTCAAAGAATAGATCTTTGAACGCGAGTAGGAAAAATAGCTCATGTTCTAGTTTGTCCTGTATTTCCTTTTTGACAGCCTCCATGGCCTTAATATCGTCGACCAGTCCTCGGATAAACATGGTGACATTGTAGACCTCTTGAATCACCGTCACGGTGGTCCCAAAGATATCCATGATAGCAAAGGCACGGCAGAATTAATTAATGATGGACTTCTACGATTGGAGGGGGCAGAATAAATGTTTTAGAATTGGATCTTTGCTAACGAGCGAGAATCATATGGATAGAATAGAGATGTGATTCAATCAAGATAGGGAGGTTCAGCGTACGCCGGATGTTCTCATCTGTGATAGCTGCGAGAGCGAAATATAGTTTCGTCATGTTACTGCCGGTAGAACCAGCTCATCAAATTCTCCGAGAAAGGCAGGCTCAGAGAGGCGCAGAATTCTCTGGGTCCGCATCAGCCCGGGGATATGTTGTGGTGAGCCACGCAAGGCAGCTAGCTATGGTTATACTCTAAAATACTGATACAAAGGACTGATTGGTAATTAAGCAGCAGCTAGTGCGCCTGGCATGAGGCAGATGACTGGGTGCATGAGGAAAAGCCTGCTGCAATCTGCAAGGCCGTGCCCGATTGGAATACATGACAGCTTGATTGCACTGCATTGACGCCCAATGCGATCACCCATATAATTAGGCAGCAATGGCTTTTGGTTGTTGCTGGATTAATACAGCAGAACTACAGAACATGGTTCGGTCAAAGAATAGAGGAAATATCCCAACTGAAATTTACAAAATCTCCCAGTCGCAAAATCTACTGTTCTGGATAAGATGGTTATACGATTGAAGTAACTAACTGAACAGAAACGAAGATCAAGTTTCTGCTAAAAAAAAAGACTTTTTATATAGCTATCTACGCCAATGCGATGTTTTACTCGAAAGTACTGCTACTTACCATCAATGTTGCACAAATGCATCTTGGTTATAACAGCGCCCAGGTTCATCCCCAAACCCAATGCTCGTAGTCAGCCACATTTTTGGGATGGCCAGGGACTTTAATTATTGGCGAATACCTGTCCCTCTAAAAAGACGAGCAAGGAAGTGTTGACACCAGTTTCTCCATCAAGCTCTAACGAAACTCTATAAAAATCTTACTTGCTACAATGGGGAACGAAGTCCTTCCTATGATCAAAGAGCATCAAGAATACGACGAATCTTCTAAGATCCCATTCATTCCAAGCGTGGTCATCGGCATAGGTTCGATCGGTGTGATTGAGGAAGTGAAGGGCCAGGATGACACCTTTCGTGGTCAAACCTATGCTCGCAAGACTATGATTCTACTCAACAATCTGGAGGATCGAAAAAAAGAGCTGGAAACGATGGCAGAAGAAGTCAAGATTATGAAATCGTTGTGTCATAAGCATGTTGTCAGGCTTGTCATGTCATACACATGGCAGAATAATTTCTGCATTGTGATAGATCCGCGAGCCGAAAGCAGCCTGGAAGAATATCTTGTCAACCAGACAAAGCCTCGAAATCATATTGCCGGATGGTTCAGGTGCCTGATCAGCGGAATATCTTATGTCCATGAGCGTGGCCTCAGACACAGAGATATCAAGCCCCACAACCTCCTCCTGAAGGGCAGCAAGCTTCTTCTTACTGATTTCGGTATCTCGATGATGGGTCTAGGGAAGACAGTCCCAACGACCGTGAAAGGTGCCCCCCGATCAAGGACACTGGAGTATTGTTCACCAGAAGTTCATGATGGTAGTACACGTGGCCGATCAGCAGACATGTTTTCCATAGGAGCCGTGTTTCTCGAAATGGCGATCGCTTCTATCTCTTCAGACGAGCTGCAGACCTTCAGGGATGCCCTGAAGGTTGGCGATAGATACTCGTATGCTCTCAACGTCACGACGGCTCAAAATAAGATCGGATCTCTGGGCAGCTCAGAGGGCCACGATCCTTGGCTTAATTCGATTCTTTTCCTTTGCGGCAAAATGATACAAGCCAATAGATACCTACGACCGAAGGCAGGTGATGTAAGCGCATGGTGGTCATGGAACCGCGTGTCGACGACGATGTCCCCTGATGACTGCTCTTGCGATTTATCTTCTTCGACAGCGCTGCCGTACCACGAAGAAGGCTTGAACGAGAATCTTCGAAGAGCTTATGCGAATGGTCACACGTTAATGGTAGACCTTTTCAAAGAGAGAGGAGCTGAACTGAGTAAGGATGCCACTCTCATCGCAGCGGCGGAAGGAGGTCTGTCTGACATTGTCAGATGCGTGATTGCTGAAAATGCAGATGCGAGGACAAAAGCAGTAAGCAAGGTATCTTTCGAAGTAGCATTACGACGGGCCGCGTCGGCCGGATTCGCGGAAACCGTTGAAGTGCTTCTGGATCGCGTTGCAGATATCGAAAGCGCAAGCGATGATGGGACGACGGCGCTCGCCGCCGCCTCTAATCAGGGACATAAGGACGTAGTTCGATTGCTTCTGGATAAGGGTGCTAGGCATTAAGATAGAGGGTGTGAATGGTTTCAAGGATCTTTGATTGCCATTCCCTAGCGCTCAATAATAGTGTCTTGAAGATCCATTAAAGTCGTAAGCACCAAAGTTATGGGAATTATGTATCCTCTTGTTTAGAACTTCGCTTAACACTCGTCTGATTTATATATGATAACTTGTGATTGTCTTGTTGCCTAAACAGCATTGTTACTAGATCTTCTGAGAGCTTTTGGAGAGCCTTTTATAGAAATAAATGCAAGAGCGCGAATGGAGGACCTAAGCCCCTAAAACAACAGCATGTAATCAATCACGCGCGAACGCAGCCACACTTGTCCGTTGCAGTAAGTACCCTTACTAAGCCAAAGTGGGCTGCAGCCAAAATTTCTGACAGACTAATTTACCCGGCAGATGAAGCTGGAAGGCATCAACAAACCCGCGCTGTCTCATGTCACCGTCGTCAGTCCGTCGCTTCGACGTTCTGTAACAGAAATATCAATGCTCGCTACAGATAGGACTCGCTAATTAGCTTCGTCGACATTCTCAAAGGAGACAAGCTTGTAAACATGTCCCTTAGGAACGACGTGCATCTTGTAAGGCTCCCACGTTAATTATTGTTGAGATGAAGCGCTGATCCATTCAAGCCACCACTGTCTTGGGATGAGCATCAAGAATACAGCCAAAATGAGCCCGATCCTTTCACCCAGATACGCCATATTGATAAAGGCGCTGTTGGAGTTGTGGACGTTGTCAGAAGAATAGGCGAATATCCATTCCGAGACTACGCTCGAAAGTCTATACGACTCCACGACAATGAGCAGATTCGGCAACGCCAAATGCAGGAAGTCAAGAAGGAGATTGATAACCTTAAGACCATTCGCCCTTTCCGACATGTACACATGATCACTCTTATTACGACGTACCAGCATGCCGAAAATTACGCAATCATCATGAACCCAGTCGCAGATAAAAATCTCGAGGCGCACATCCAGCAATCCAACAGTATTCCATTAGATCATATTAATCAAAGGCCCCGAACAAAAATGCATCCGTGGTTTGGATGCTTAATAAATGGATTAAGCTTTCTTCACGACAAATTCATCCAACACAGGGACATTAAGCCGCAAAATATTTTAGTAAGGGGAGGGACTATCCTCTTGACCGATTTTGGAATATCCGCAGTTGGCCTAGGCAAGACAGTTCCAGAAACGGTGACTAACAGATCGCATGCTAGGACACCCGAGTATTGCTCTCTTGAAGTGGAAGAGGGACATACCCCTCGCAGGTCGGCGGATGTTTTTTCTCTAGGTGCTGTGTTCTTGGAGATGCTTACGGTTCTTTCTCAATACCGCGAGCTCGAAACGCTGCGGGCGTCTCTGTGGGTCAAAGATAGTTTCTCATATGCTAGAAACTCGAAGAAGCTTTCTGAATGGATTGATACTCTGGACCAGAGCTTCAAAATTCCTTGGCACAATACAGTCCTATCACTTATCCGAAGGATGCTGCAACCAACACCGGGAGATCGTCCTGAAGCTGGCGATATGAAAGAGTGGTGGGAGTTTCAGTCATTGTGCGCCATATCTCCAGAAGCATGCCGGAGATGCCGGAGCAGACCGGCTAAGTTTGACTGCCATAATCAGGACGAGCTGACCGAGCGACTGCAGAAAGCTTATAGCTCTGGTCACCAACTGACAGCAAAGCTCTTGATTCGGAATGGGGCCAAGATAAATGGCAACGAAGCCTTAGTAGCGGCTTCCAGGGGAGGCCTGCTGGACACTGTGAAGTCCCTACTCGGGAATGGGGTCGATGCGAACACCACGGGGGCCTTGCAAAATGCATCTGCCGGTGGATTTGTCTCCGTAGTAGAAACGCTACTGAAGGCCGGTGCTGTTGATGCAAGCAAGGATGGAAAAGGAAGTACGGCCCTTGGATTGGCATCTTTGAATGGTCACATATCAACAGTGACTTTGCTACTTGACAACGCGGCGGATGAAACCGTGGAACATGAATCCGCACTGGCTGGTCCAGAGCCCGTGGAAGGCGCAATACCCAGAGCTGTAGAAGAACTTCAGGTTCGGGATTCTAAGGATTCCACAGAAAAGAAGTCGGGACGAACACCCCTGCATCAAGCAGCACTAAATGGACATGTGGGAGTAATCGAGCTACTACTAGGCAGGTTGGACTGCTTGAATGACCGGGACGATAGTGGTAGAACCGCATTGCACCTGGCAGTTGACAACGGTCATGCTGATGTGGTTGAGATGCTATTTAATAAACGTGCTGACTTTGCACTGGCGGATGTCTCGGGAGATACAGTGTTGCACATGTCAGCGAGAAGGGGGTATGGCGACATAGTAGCCAAACTGCTAGTTTATGGGGCTACAGTTAACGTCTACAATCAAAACAACGCAACGCCATTAATGCTTGCTGTCGAAGGCGGACATAGAGGGGTCTCAGCAAAATTGCTCAATATGGGTGCAGATGTTATCGCGCGGGATGTGTCAGGAAGTGCCGCATTGCATAAAGCGGCAATAAGTGGAAATGCAGAGATAATTGCTTTGTTGCTGAATCAAGAGGCCGACATTAATGCCCTCGATATAGACAAGAGGACCCCATTGCGAATTGCAGTTGAGAGTGGTACCAAAGAGGTTGTTGTAAAACTGATCCAACGTGGAGCATCTGCTGCTGTGGCGGACGTGGCAGGAAGTACCCCAATACACAAGGCAGCCCATATGGGCCGCACAGAAATATTGAGTGTGCTACTGCAAGCAGGAACGGACATTGAAACTCCGGATGGAAGCGGACGCACGGCACTGCAGTTGGGGGCAGCGAACCGTCACGCAGATGTGATATGGCTCTTGCTTGAGAATGGGGCAGTACTGAAAGATGAGGACAAGGTAGTGCAAGTTCTTATGTCGGACAGCGAAGGCAAGTCTAATCAAGATAGAAGAGTGGCGCTACATCGGGCTGCCGAGTGTGGCCACGAGGGAGTACTGCGGTTGATACTTGACAAGGGCGGGAGTGTTGAGCAGAAGGACGCTAAAGGACTTACGGCATTACATCTGGCCTCAATGAATGGCCACGAGGCCGCAACACGGATACTTTTTGACAAGAATGCAAATATCGAGTCTCAGAACGAAGAAGGCCAGACAGCTCTGCATATGGCATCACAGGGTGGGCATCAAAACTTAGTGCATTATTTACTCGAGAAATGTGTCTCCTTGAAAGACTATCTAGACGCCAGAGATAAATCAGGGCGCACTGCGCTTCAACTAGCCGCGCAATATGGGCACAAATTAGTGGGACAACTGCTGCTTAAACTTGGAGCCGATGTCAACGCCAAGGATCAGAGTGATCATACGGCTTTGCAACGGGCAGCTGAAAACGGGCACACAGATATGATCAATCTCCTCCTAGATCACCGAGCGGACGTCGATGTAATATGGGGAGATGACGGAAGATCCGCGTTGCAATGGGCTGCTGAAAACGGCCACAAAGAGGTGGTTCGGCTTCTCCTGGACTACAACGCTGATGTCAACGCAAAGAATTATCGGGGCCAAGGTACTCTGTACTGGACCACAAGGAATGGACATAATGAGGTGCTTCAGCTGATTCTAGAACACGGAGCCAACCCTAGTGCGAGATGGGGGTTTGATGGGGAAACAGCGTTACATGCGACTGCTCAAACCGGTAACGCATCTGCAGCCGAAATTCTACTGCGTTACCAGGCCAAAGTGGACGAGAAGACTGACCCAGGCTATGGGGAGTCGACAGCATTACACTTGGCAGCTAGGAGAGGTTATACTTCGATTGTGCGTCAGCTGCTTGACGCAGGAGCCTCTGTCGATATAAGAGATAATAATGGTCGGCCTCCACTACAATGGGCCGCCGAATTTGGTCATCGAGATATCATCCAGTTACTGATACAAAGGGGGGCAGACGTGAAAGCAGAGGATAATATCGGACAGACAGCGTTGGACTGGGCAGATTTAAGAAATCACGAAAATGTGATAGACTTGCTTTACTTCGATGATGTCTAATACCGAAGTATGGCAAGGCGAACATCGTATTCAATTCACTAATTATAACATCGAGAGGTTAGGAAGGATATGAATGCAAAGTCTCGCTTTTTTTTTTTTTTTTTTTTTTTTTTTTTTTTTTTTGAGTAAAGAGCCAGATTTGTGAACATTAGAAAATGAAGAGTGCAAGAAGGAGATGGAAACAAAGCTATCTGTGCAGCGGTTTTCCTCACTGGAAGCCTTGCTACTGCCCCTGTAATTTTGGCGAAGATTGGCAAAACATTTAACGACGAACTTGAGGAAGTGGAAGTCTTGGAATAGCCAATGCATTTTTGCGCTGACCGATTGTTACGCATACTTTGCCCGAGCATGTCGGCAAAGCTTTCATCTCCCAAGACCTGCGATTTCAATAAGATAACCGTTTGACGTACTCCACAGGCCCTCGATACACATGCCTCGCGGTTATAAAATAGTACAGGAGCGCCCCACACACGATGAACCCCGTTATCACGATGTTCCAGTTCATTTCCACGGGATGCGGGTGTGATACAGCCGGGAAGAACGGAAACACGAAGAACACTACCAAGAAACAAAGAGCTATCAAATTGATCGGCAACCCAGCTGCGCCAAGATTGAATCGGGATGGTAGCAGTGGTTCTTTCACGATTCGCTTCCTTGCAACACATGCGATGGCGACAATATAAGAGGCAAGGATCCCGACCAAGCCGATGGAAACAATAATGTTGAAGCCGATAGTGGAGCCGATAATAATCAGGCTGAGCAATGTGCTGGAGCAAAATGTTGCTAGGATGGTGTTGAGCGGGATATCCCACCCAGGACGTACCTGCAACTTATCAGCAGGCCTCAACTTCCTAGAGATTGGGAGACCTACATATGCAAAGACTTCTGAAAATGGCAGAGCCTTATCTCTCGCAAAAGCGAAAAGTTGGCGCGAAGATGTTGTTACCAAGTTGACAGACGAAAACAGCAGCAGAACTGCCACTATCGCAGTCATGATTGAGGTTCCCACACGGGACTGAGTGGCATTCAGAACGACTTGGATGTACGGCTGCCCTGTCTTTGTGTCGAAAATAGAGTCAACGTCCCCAAGTGTCGACATGACCGTGACCGTCATGATAAAGCCTAGAGAATAGTTCACAAGCGCCGTGGCTACCATTGATCTTGGAAGAACCCAGGCCGCGTCTTTCAACTCTTCGGAGAGATGGCACGCTGAATCTGCTCCAATGAGCGTCACGATAGGTCCCGTGAGGCCGACAAGACATGAAAGTCCGATACTTCCCCAATTTCCATTATCCTGGAAGTCAGTCCAGACTTCTCTCGCATCAGAATGAGGGGCCATTGTCCAAAGGACTACCACAAAGACGAAGAACCCTATGACGTGAAGAATAACTATAATGTCCTCAAGCAACGGCAATTTTCGCACAAGAACAGTGTTCCATATCAGCGAAAAGGCCACGACTGCGATGCTCAAAAGAGTCCCATGCCAGCCTTTGATCACGTATGACTCGATGTTCAAAGCAATCAGTCCTTCTAACTGTTGGGCGCAAGCAAATGAACTGGATGCCATAGCAGATTGCCAGCCAATAACGGCGAACCAGCCGACGATGTAACTGAGGAACTTCTGGTATTTTGGTGGTGCAAATTCCGAGACCCAGTGGTACTGACCCCCGGCTGTCGGGGCCCTGAGTGTGTTAGACAATGTCACCCCAGAGGAGAGAAACTAACATAGAAGCCATCTCAGCCAAAGAGAGGACCACGAAGAACATGCCTATGCAAACGACTAAGAACATCCAGATGCCGCCCGCGGTGCCTCCATTTGTCAGAGAAAGTCCAAGAATTCTAGAGGTTTTAGCTTAATTGCGCGCAATGATGACTCTGTGGGCGCGTACACGAGTGCGAATTCCCACGTTGCACCTAGCACGACGCCGTAGCCAAACATGGAGATGAAACGAAAAGTTCGCTGCGGAAGCATTAACCCTGATTGCCATAGGAACTAAAACTGGAACTGGGAAACGGGTGCCTCACTCTCAATTGAGGCGCTTTGCCCATCCTATTCATATCTCGAAAATCGAAGACCGTCCCACGTTTCTCCGATGTCGCGACATCTTGTCCTTCGCCTTCGGAAAATCCAACGTCGCCTTCGAGCACCACGGTTTTCGGGTCTTTAGACATGGCTTCTCGAAAATTTCTTGCAAACCAAATGCTCAAAGTCGAAAAACCTTTCCGTCTGTCGAATTATATTTCTCATCACCCCGCGTTGCTTATCTCAGACAGCTCGAATGGCGTCGTCCCAAGAGAAGCCATGGGACGGCACGACCCTTGTCCCCACTCGGGCCATCCCCTAATTGGGACGGCCCACCGACTAAAGCAACCAATCCGGCAGCAGTGCAGCACACACCTGACATTTGCCTCTTGGCAAGATTTCATGTGTATTGACTGAATCCACGGTCCCTAGGTACTTGCCAGCGTCCCGTTGATTACGGAGAAGTACAAGAGGTCCAAACTTCTAAGTTTCGCTAGTATCATTTGACCCTGTCCAATGACTGTATAGGTTCATTGGTATCATAGTCGTATATACAAGATAATACTTGGTTCAAGTTCTATCATTTCAACTAACCACCTTGAACTTCAGTACTAGTTTTTCTCCTTTCGGCGCAGCCAAGAATGCGTCTTCCGGTTCCATATCGCCCATTTCAACGACTTCGGTTTCAAAGTTGGCATACATGATAGCCGTAACACTCTTCAATACTGTCTTACATTAGTCAAGTTTGAAGCCATTTAGCAGAACGTACCAAAAATAGCGAAGTGGCTTCCAATGCACATCCGGCCTCCGCTGGCGAAAGCCCACCACCAGCGATTCATCTCCGCAACTCTCTTTTCATCAGACCAGCGATACGGATCGAACTTCTCTGGTTCCCGAAAGACTTCAGGATTGTTGTGCAAACAGTACGCAGATGCGCCAACGGTAACACCTCCCGGTATTGTGTACCCGTCTATCACTGTGCCTTGCGGAGGTGTGATACGGGGTAGAATCATTGAGGTGGCGGGATAGCGACGCATCGTTTCTCTTAAGACCGCGTTCAACAACGGCAAAGCGTCTAGCCTTTTAGGATCCGGCATTTCTGTTCTGTAATCAGACCGCAACGTTTGGAGTTCGTGTCGGAGAGCTGCCTGAAGATCAGGTCGACAGGATAATTCCCATTGAAGATAGGTAAGAACCACGCGTACCGTTTCCGTCCCAGCCAGAAGATGATCCATTAACTCAGAAGCTGTCTGTTGGGTGTTGGAGTACGGTGACTGGGTTTGAGACAGGCGGGAGAAAAGTTGCGTGTATACCACTGGATCAGTGGCTCGTTCTTCCAGTGGGGAAGAGCTGATTTGTTCGCAAAGAGACTGAATTAGGGTTTCGATTTTCTGCGTTGCTTTTTCGTGCCCTGGAAGGAGCCTTGTCTTTATCTTCACTTTTTCAAAGAACTCTTTGCCAGATACAGGCTGCCGAATGAAATCTTGACAGCTTCCAAGGCCAAGAAGATAACTTATCATGAAGTCAGAACCCAACGCTCCGTTCAATCGAATAACATTTACTCGCTCTGCTGATGTCGAGGCTCGCTCTAGAATAGGCAACGTCCTCTCAAATAGCAGCACCTTCGATATGGTCTCCAAATCTGTGGAGCTTTGAATGAATGATTTTGAATACACGTTCGAAATCATTCGCTTTTGAATTGCGTGTTGTTGATTTCCCAGCATTGAGACGAGATTTGGTATCTTGTAGTTCACAAATTCAGTATAGAAGCCCGTTTTCTCGAAGGCGCCAGTATAAACCTGGCGCAAGCCATCGAGAGAGGCTACACTGAGCTCGCTCGGACCGATACGAATCACTGCGCCATGATTCTTATGGGCTTCAAAGACTGGCTTGATTCCAGTTCGTCCATTGCGTCGTTGATACTTGAGCCACAGGCTGGAAAATGGAACCGTGAAGTGAGCATTGGGGATCTTTGACAGCGGGGAGATAAAAGTGGGATAGATGATTTTGTTGAATATCAGAAGCGCGAGTGCCGATATGATACAGATTGAAATAATTACAGGCATGATTGTACTTGTGATATGTGGAAGATAAGAATTGTTCTCGAGGTAGAAAGTGGGGTCTTACGTTTTGAGCCGGGGTACCGGCGGCCACCAATAGGCAGCAGGTAAACCGAGTAGTGCTCTTGGAAATCATCCTCCGTCTTTCACACAATGCCATTTCAGGTCGTTCGCCAGTCGTGTTTGCTTTTTCGTTTTAAGGATCGTGTCGACAATCGCCAGAAGTCTCTTCGAAGCTTTCCTCTATTTGGCTGCGAAGAGCATCACAAAACTGGAATCTACGCAGATTCACTCCTGCCAAGACTTCGAGTATCTGAATTCCACATCTCCTTGACACAAGCCTCGATCAAATTTATGCTTTGAGTTGTAACCTCTGAGGTACCTGGTGACCGTGCAGCGAGAAGTTCAAGAAAAGCTAGTCCAAACGGGCAAACTGCTTTGATTGAAACGGGGGTTTGCGGCAATAATTACTTTACAAACTTGCATATAAAAGTACTTCCAAAATTATCACTAGGAAGGAAGATAAAAAAACTGCCTTCCCCTTTCCAACACGTCTCAGAGCAAGAAGACCATCCCTCCCAAAACCATAGCTAAGGATCCAACTATCCCGACTGATCTCAGCGACCCACCAGAAGCCTGAATATAGCAGACGGAGCCAGTGCAAGTAACATTAACGTTATTCGGCTTCGGTGGAACATTCGTTGCCACCGATTGATCGTTCTTGGCTGTGGATTCCGGCAAGTTGCCAGTAGCGGAAGCCAAAGGCAGGGCACCGGATGGGACCTTGAAGTCGCTATATGAGGGATATCCCGAACCGGTGGGACCAACAGGCAACACGGGCGCGGCAGTTCCTGCGGGGCAGACTGTGAGGTAGACTGGGATGGTTTCGGTTGTGAGGCGGCCGAGTGGACAATTTGTTACGGTTGCTGCGCAGCTTGTTATGGTGTAGGTGACGGAGGTGTAGACTGTCGAGGTTACCCAACTAGTGCGGGATGGTCTTGGAGGGAAACTGCAGCTTTCGCATGCTGTTGCGGTGGAATTTGCTCTCTGAAGTATTTTTATTAGAGTTAAGTCTCTTCTCTGGGGGTTCACTACATACCTTTTGGAGACTTGCCGAAATAATACTCGCATAGGCAAGGGCCAAGACCGCGAATTTGAATACACAATATGCCATCTTTTCGTTCTGAATATGAATATTAGTTGTCGTGGTTAGTACAAAGCACTGAGTGGTGTATGGCTTTCTTAAGAAGGCATTGTCGTATGATAATGTCCGGAATGCAGTTCGCGCCAAGAAATGTACTGATACACGTCGATTTGATCCGGCCTGAAAGAACGGCGAAACCCATAGGATGGCTTTACTTTGAGAGTTCAGGAGAATGTTCAGTCTCAAGTGGGGGATTTTCAGCCCCCAGATTTTGGTGGTGATTTCCCAGCATTCCCCCGACAAGCACGCGACAGAAAGCCAGCAATATGTTAAAACCCAGTCCTAGATCTAGCAATTGGAAAAATCAAGACCTTCATCATGACCTATTTCTTACCTATTGTACTCTCAGTTCTCGTGGCTTCGACCGAGGCCTGTTCAGGGCTTTACGCGCGCGATGCTGTTCCTGAATGGGGTTATAACCCTGAGGATGGAGCGATGATGTGGTATAACATGGATCCTGTTAAGAACAAATTGGTAGGTTCTATGGAGGATGTGCCGTCGCAAACGTTTGAATGCTGACTTCAGCTTAGTGTGGTAGAGGCACCCATCAATCGCCCATAAATCTCAACGATGCCTCTGCTCGAGTGGAACAATCAAGCGGATATACATTGAACTATCCAAGCCTCGTAAATGTTCCGTTTTACAAAACGCATCACACAATCCAGGTGCAAGCCAGCGAGGCAAATGCTACAGACTCACTCCAATTTGGCGGCAAAACCTACACGTTGGCGCAGTTCCATTTCCACGCTCCCGCCGAACATCGTATCGACGACGAGTACTTCCCATTGGAAGCCCATTTTGTGCATGCTACCAAGAACGGTAGCAGAGCTGTAATTGGATTCCCAATTGAAGTGGGTTGCGATAATAATCCCCTTCTTGCGTCAGTTCTTAGCCACGCAGACGAAGCTAAGCCAGTGGGCTCATCACCGCCATTCAAATTGCCCTCGTTAGATTTCTCATCCATTGTAGAACATTTTCAGGCAAACCAAGTCTTCAGGTATGTTCAACCCTCCTCACTGAAAGTTAAATTTTATTAACAACTTCCGACAGATACTCCGGCTCCCTAACAACACCTCCCTGCGACGAAGGCATCGAATGGATCGTCAGCACCGTACCTCTCGTGGTCGATGTTTTCACCTTCAGCAAAGCGAAGAGAGTTCTCGGATTCAATTCCAGGTATACGCAAAGTGATCCTGGGCTTGAAAATGTACTGGAGCTGGCCACTGCAGCCTCTTAGAAAGTGGGAGTAGGCCGATGATTATTGCGGGTTTTGAATGTTTCACTCATTTTGGTGCATTCAAAATCAGTGCCCTAAATATCCCTTTGGTATTCTAGAGATATTCTTGTTATGTATTCAAGACTGAGACGCCAAGTATTCCAATAGGTTGAGGGGGCCTGTTCCAGACTTGATGAATGAAAACGTCGAGGAGTGGAAACTCCAACTGCCTTGGCGCCTATGGAAGAGGGTAGCATTGCAGAATCTTATTACGTATTTCAGAATGCGAATCTGCTGTCAATTACTATGGTTGCTGTCAAGAAAACAAGTTCACAGTGAAGTCCTTTATTGACTGCCTCAAGTGACAGTCAGTGTGCTGATATTCACAACATCGATCACGTAGCTCGCTCCTCGATCTCACGCGCTCCTCCCACGAATCGACTTCCTCGCTCTTTCCTTGCCCTCGATATTCAAATTCGGCGGCTATTCACAAGCAATTTATACCCAAACTGCTGCTTCCTCAAAAAACAAGGTCCGAGAAGTCCACGGACCCCTCCACCCGCTCCTTCCCTCAGCGATCCATCACAAGACAACATCAAGCTCAGAGACATCCTGCCGAACTTTTGAAGTATTTTAGGATCATAACTTTACTCGAGTATAACTTTCAGGCTCAGCTCCACAGCCATCATGATGTGTTCGTCAACTTTCGCTACGAAGTAAAATACAAAGGGTGGCACCTATTTCTTCTGCGTCTTTTCAAGCCCACCAAGTCAATCTTCCTCGATCCTCAGCCAAATTTCTAAAACCACACACTCGCTTCTTTGTTATGAGAATATTTACAATGCTGTCAAGAAAGTATTTACTGTCAGGCCCCGCCATGTCGCTCAAATCCGAACACGCTATAACTTTCTGCATATTTGAAGGAAATCATTTCGTTGGGGGGTTAAACGGGGTGACCTGCAAATCTCTAGCTTGTAACTCTGTCGCATGTGTATCCCTTTTTGTTGTCTCCTCTGGCTGTTGCATCTAGGATTTAGTGTCGGTTTTATACACCTGCCTCCTTCCAAATCTTCCGCCCTTTCCTCAACAGCTACGGACTAAATCTAGATCAAAGAAGGCTTGAGACATTTATAAAGCACAATAATTTCCTGAAATTAACGACCCAAAAAAACAGATACCAACCCAAAAATGTCTCATAGTCTGGAGGGGTAAAGTCGTCACGTTAGCATCTTCCATGACCCGTCGACTTCGAAATCAGCAAGCCGCCGCCGAATCTAGCTATTTACTCTAAAATGGGAAACATTATCTGCTGTCAAGAAAATTATACTGTCACCTCCGAGGAATCACCCTTGGGTGAGGACATGTCCATACTCAACGAGAGAAACATTCTCGACTTAAGAAGTAATGCACGAACATATCGTGCCCTACAAAGAAGACTGGCGTCCATCTCCTACTTGCAAGAAGTTGTACAGTTGCGAATATTGTTTAGAAAAAGCGAATAGGAGTGAGTGACGAGGTATTTTAATACCTTTCGCTGATTTCAAACTCCACTGACGGTCCAAGGTGGCGAGGAAGGCGGGGTACAGTAGGTGAACTCTGCCTTTTCAGGCAAGAACACCCAGCATTTTCAAAACGTGATTTTCTTTCGCCACTGAAGAGTGGATATATAAACATCAGAGACATTCTTTGTTTTGCTCATAGCCAGATCAAAAATGCCCGGATAGAGTCTCAGGATGAAACGACGGGGGAAACCCACGGTTCTACCGAATCAATTCAAGCTTGAGAGTCAAGGCTCCAACACATTTCCATATTCAGGTTCATTCATATGTGTCTAGAATAAATGAAGGAGTAAAATGTTGTCAGATCCCATTTTGCAGTCAACCCCCACATCCAGTCATTGGCAGCTTCTCGCCATCTCTTTCAAACAAAGTGACATCGGGGCGGGGTTTAATCAACACCATCCTGCCTGCCGGGATTCGAGCCAGATATTGCCTCGGCTTCTCCATCTTGACAGAAAGTGGATGGACTTCACATGTGCTTTGATTTTTGATGAAAAGTATTATTAATTAGATCCGTATTCATATCACCCGCTCACGCGGTCGACAGTTGCGTCTTCCCAATGAGCAGTCAGATTATCATTTTCCCTCGGTCTTGCCCTTCAAATGCACATCTCACTCCGAACGATCGCCTCAAATTCCAGAACGATCAGTCCCTCAGACCCCGCTCTATCATTAAAGGCAATTAAAAAATCGTATCTAACTGCTCCCCGTTAAACTCCACCCCGCAGCCGTAAAATTATCCGGCACACTCTCATTCAACAATCCCCCCATCCTCCCCTCCAATTCCTTCTTGAAAGCCTCGAATCCACTCCCAGTATACCCCGCCAGAATAGGCACCGCAGCGGAGCCCTCACAATCACCATGAGCTGCTTCACTCGGGCTAGAGTTTTCATCTCTCTTAAAATTGATACCTGGCTTCACGACCCCGCTATCCAAAATATTAGCAAAAGAATCCTAAACATTGAAGAAAAGTGGAAAATAGGATAAAGAGGGAACGTACCAATTATACTGGCTCTGACTAGCCCTTAATCTACAAAGACTATCCGTCTTACAATCCCCCGTACAAGTATCAGTACTATAATCCCTCCCTCTCCTAGCATACCATTCTTGATACACCGTATCATTACTCTCAAACAGCATCGTCAAATTATGCCAGAACGCTGGTGTAAGCTCAGTTGCCGCATCAGTGACTGGGGGTGTGAGTAAGGAGCCGTAGGTTTCTTTTACGCTGTATAATTTCTCCCAGACGGGACCGGATTGGTAGGTGGGAGAGGAGATGTTGGTGTAGTAGACTGTGTAATCGAGGATGGCGAATGTGATGGGATCGACGGAGTAGACGCGGAATGATGGGTTGCCGGAGGTCGGTGTTAGGGCGGGAGCGATGTAGGAGACCATGTTTGCGGTGGCTGCTGATGGGGAAGCGGGGGTTGAGTAGGCGATTTCGAATTCGTCTTGGTGGGTATGGCCGTAGAAGACCGCGGCGATTGTTGCGTCGAAGCGTTGGATGATTTGGTCGAAGTACTCGGATTGATCGTGGAAGGCGTCTGAACTTCCCAATGGCATGTGGCCCATTAACCAGACTCGCTCGCCCGCTTTTTCAGCAGCTTCGAGTTCGGAGGCCAGCCAGGCGAGCTGTCCTGATGGATCGCGTTCCATTGTTGCTTCGTAGAGCCAGAAATTTTGCTGCGACATAATATCAGTACCAATTCGTTACAGAAACACGAGATATCAAGTACCTTGTACCAAAAATTGGTATTAATGCTAATAATTCGAAGTCCCTCAGAAGTGAGCACAGAATAAGAACCGAAGTTGGAGTCGGCTTCAGCAGCAGCAGTAGGTCCAATCCAACTTGACCAATCTGAAGACATGGCGTCGTAGGCCCATTGACTGGAAATGGTCGTGTCGACTGAGGCAGGCGGGAAAGAGTTCACGGGGCTGGTATCGTGGTTGCCGACTACTGCGTAGGCTTGACCGAGGCTCTTCATTCTAGAGTAGGCATCGTTAAGGTCGTTTGTTACTTCGGTATCTGGACGATCAAGTCAGCAATTTAGAAGTAGAGAGGCCCGGGGCCCGTTGAGGGGTGAGCACGAAATATTGGAAAGAGACATACCAGTGACAAGCCAAACAGCCCCCTCGACAACGTCTCCAGTGAAGATACTATACCTAATCAGTGATATTCAAGTATTTCTGGAGCTTTCCACTAACGTAAAACTCCTATTAGGAACCAAATCCTCAATAGCAGTATACAAACTCTCCTCCAAAGTCACCGGCGAATCGCAAGTATGCTCTCCCTAGACATAATCAGCATGTTTCATCCACACAAGGTTAAAACCCCCACATATTCCCCAGCCGGATAGCTAGTATTCCCCACCGCATCAGCACTCGTATACGGCCTACAACAAATATTTTTCGTACAATTCCAATTCGCGCCCTGTTCATAACTCAAATCGACATGTATGTCACTGATATGCACAATCTGCAGTGGACTCTTTCCGCTGGGGGCTGGACGAGTGGTAGATGGTTTGGCGGACATGGAGACGGTGTAAGGTGTAATAGCGGGCCATGGACAGAGTCCGAAGATGGTGAGGCAGAAGAGTTGAGAGGTTTGTGTGCCGATTGTCATAACGCGTAGGTCGTGGGCGAGAATTGGACCTTCGAGGGAGATGGCACCTTTGCTGTGACGGGTTAGAAAGTTGGAGGAATATTGGACAGAGTTTGGACAAACCAAACGTCCGCATCTTCCGAGCCCTGGAGGAGAATTAGCTGGGTATGGCGGTGCATGTTTGAAGGTGATCTTACAAGTGCGATACAAATATCTGTGATCACTGTTACGAAGTTATCGTTTCCGGTGTGTGCTAGCACTTTGAGAACAATGAGGAGTGCCTTTTTGTATTTTGAGTTAGTATGTACGAAGTCCTATGATAAGAAGAGAGCAGCATACTTCACAGGCCGTACACGTCAGCAGATTCTCAATGTCTGTCAAAATTGTCGATGCAGTATCTCTTTTCCCAAACGCTGACAGCGACTTGGTCGTAGTACCAGAGACAGCGAGGGCGCTTATCAAAGGTAACGTGAAGACCGCGATTGAAAAGAGGTTTGAGAAACGCATCGTGAATCCCCTCTGTTTTAAAAAGGGAAAATTTGAGGGGCGTTCTGATCTCGACCTACTTTTGAGCACTGCAATGAACGAAAGTGTATAGCATCCCAATCCATCGAAAGTAGAGGTACTTATACATCTTCAATGCATCATGGTGTGGATCCCCTCATTAAAGCTTGGCTTTTAGATCGCGGGGCAGATCTCTTTTGAGGCTGTGCCCCATACCCTGCCAAGAGATGCAGCAAATCAGTAGAGGAGGCGCAAATCCACGTGCGGTTGAGGCTTTCCCGATCTGGATGTTAATCCGGGGATATAAGGTGAACCCTTGTCGGGAGACGTAAGCGAGGGATGTTATGCAGCTTGTGCGAGGATGAGAGGTGGGAAAAGAAAGTGACGTGCAGGTTGAGGATGGGCTTTAAATCGGGGCTCAAAGTAATTTTAGGGGGGATAATTCGAGATCGCGGGCGTTCGTCAGGAATCAATGATCGACTTCTTCTTTGACAGTTGTTCTCTTGGTCACGTGAAGAGAAAGTCACAGAGGCTGTGCTATTTTTAGGACAGATATATCCAACAGACTGCTGGCCTGGAGTTTGTAACGTTACGGAAATAGTTATGGCGAAGTAGATTTGAATTTAATGAGGCGAAGCTAAAAGGATGTGGTGTGGTACAATGTGTGCAAAGAAAAGAATCAAAGCCAGGCTTGCGCCGTCTAGTCTGTTGCATCCAAAAACACCGAGATACGAATACAACTCAAAATCAGAAATATGTAACAGAAGAAGAAAGAAAAATAACTGCTCCCAAATGTCCGAAAAGAAATTGAACATTGAAAAATCGAAAGGAAATCCAGACTTGCGTCGACCCTTCTCAAAAATTAGATCTATCTCTTGTACAAAGGTTCCTCCTCTCCGTCCAGAGACTCTCAAACATGCTCACCCCTGGCAGTACGTCAAAGAGCTTTTCTGACCTCTAGGCTGTGTCCAGAGGGGAGAGCCAAGGGTAAGCAGAAGTTGGGGGCGATACAGCAAGGCGACGTTATACGATCGATGGTGTAGCGCGAGCACGATGACTGCAGTGCTAGCAACGAAAACCACAGGCAGAGGTCGAGTTCATGATCTCGAGCAAAGAACAGTGATGGCTAGCGGAGTGAGACAGGTCGACGGCCAGGCAACCGCAACCATGAAGCACTGGGCTGAAGCTCGTGTTGGTGTGTCGTAGGCCGGACCAGGCCAGAAGACGGTCGCTGGTTTCTCGTTGTTGAAACTCGATCAGAAAAGGTCAATGTTGCAAGGTTCGAGGATCTATTTCGGGGTGAGTTAGCAAAAATGTGTCAATGTGAAGACATAAAATGGATGCCTGAATCAGGTTGCAGCGAAAGGAATAGGGGAGCCTTCACACGTGGAGATAGACAAGCGAGGATTATTACTAATCCGCTGCTGCCAACCTCCAAAAAAGAAAGCTGAACCTGAACCTGAGCTTCGCCTCGTTTAGGCAGGAAAAAGTAACAATGGAATGTCCTCTTCTGAGTCACGACGTACCTAGCTGGTTGGGTATTGGTAACAAGACGGCAGAGGATTGTGAATTATCCATTGCCGATGGCTGTTTCCTATCAGCTTGTGTTCTCAAAGAAACGAGGATTGTGGCCGTGGTGTTGCGTGCCGATAGAACGATGATGAGGACATACCGTGGACTTGACTATCGCCATGTTGCTTTTCGACCATTGTCGTTATCTCGCCCACCGAGAGCGTTTGCTCTATAGACGCGCTTCATTGTGGTTGGGTGTGCAGACGCTCTTAGTTTGAGTGTATACGGAGGCAAAGACGAGATTGGACGGGTTGTTGTTTGGCTTGCTCGACGGTGGCGTTGATTTGGGTAGTGACTCAATAGAATATGAATGTAGTATGTATTGTGCGTGTATGATAATGATATAGAGATAAAAAAGACTCAGAGATGGAAGAAGGATTCACTTATAGTTATCGAATATCTCCCGGTGAGCAACAACAAGCGTCATGAGAGGATGCCGGGCAACAGTGTGAAGAAAGTGGCTATACAGGTCAAGACCCGAGTGGTGGTCTCGAGAATAGGAAGATGACTTAACTATAGAGCTTGTGATTCAGGCCAAAGCCTCACAAGTATGCCTCGCCGCACTGATAGAGGGCCCAACAGAAGGAAGATAGGTAGGGAGGGGAGCTGGGAGACCTAAGGGGAGCTTATTTTGGCGTGCGCCTAAACGTCCAACTTTGTGTCCAACGTACCTCGACTCACCCCTTCCAGCACCCAGCCAACACCCAGTCATCAGGCCTCAAGATTCAAAAATACTGACAGCCAGTGACGGCCCCCCTTCGCTCGCCACTGCCTTTGCAAGAGTGAAGCCCTGCCAACGCCCCTGCGTTTCAACCCACGGGCGCTGGCGGGAAGGTGCTAGGGGCAGGGTTCGCTGCCTACAAACTCTACGATTGGTGAGGAGGGATGCTGTCATCTTCTTTACCAAGTCTGTACCAAGTCCTGCAGCGTGTCTTTTAGTTCCCTTCTGGAAGCCTTCCTGATCCGTTCATCGAAACTCTTAAGGCGGACGCGCCACAGTTGTGCAGCACCAATCATTCGAGCAATTCGGCCACAAATAGCGGGAATAGGAATGGATCCACGCAGGGCTTCTGCTGACCATATCTTCAGCAGTGCTAGTGGGAGATCTGGTTACACATAGGCTGGTGCAAGGTCATTCCTGGTGCGCGAAAAACGAAAGACGAAAGTTCCCTAACGTTGCGGGCGTGGCATACTGTTACTGTAGCGGACGTGGTTCGCATCCGCAGAAACGAAATGATCCTGGCCAGCACACAACGAGTCGCCGTGTCAACACGTCCATCCGGATGCCGCATCAACGATGCCGGTACGGCATCTGGAAGTCTGTAAGCTCTCTGTCCTTGCTGAGAGCTTAAGCCCAGACGTTGTCATAGGTGTCAGTGACGCCATCATGGTCAGACTCCAGGGTGTTCCCCTCCTGGAGTTCAGGCGCCGTGCGGCTTTGGAGACGCCCCTTTCTGGTGCTGATAGCGGATTGTCAGTTGGCATGTGCTTCTCTCGTTCGCCCTGCCACGAATCTTTTCTCAGATCAACGCCCGCCATGGCAATAGATGCCCATCCTTCAACAGAACATAAACCGCTCATACAAACCCAAAGCCGAGTTGACTCATTCCCCGTGTCCTTCCTCCGCTCCCAATGTTTCGACCGCAGCGTGGTTGCAATCCACTTTTTCGTGGTCGCATCCCCAAACCAAGCTCGAGGCTGTCAAGCCTCTGGCCTTCTATAATCACCAGCCCCAGTGGCATTGTGGCGAAGCCTCCCCCCCTCAGACGCCGCTGATGCACGCAGCCGTCCAGCGCACAATGTACCTGCAGAATTGTCTGCAGAACTGAGCACAGAACACGATGAGACCGATGCAAGCGCTATGCAGGTTCATCCGCCAGTTGGGTAGTGGTAACTATTCAGTCTCATTGTCATCCGAACTCACATCTACCAATGTCTTTTGCACACCTTGCTAGGAGGCTCCGGACCGCTACCCCCGAGAAAATGATCATGAGTTGTCAAAACGGGCCCCACAAACTTCCTGGCATTGTCTAATCGGACCCATTTACATTTCTCACGAACTCAATTCAACCTTGATACCCAACATACAGGCAAACCAAGTCACGGGAGCATTATCATTCCCAACACCAGGGCCGCATTTCTGCTCGGCGCTTAAAACCAACATGGTGGACCGTTGAAGGCCGCTCACTGCCGCTCACACTAGGTGGTGGCCGAGGTCAAAGGGTCACAATAGGATCTCAAGACTTTTATCTGGGCTGATTTCCTTTATTTTTCTTGTATCTCTCTGTACACTGTCTGGATCGTATGTGAGTTCCTCTCTAAGTACATGTCTGTTTTCTAATGAAATATACAGGAATTTTGTATCGTGAAGTCGTTAAATCGTCAACCATAAAACCTTTCCATCAGTTTCGCTGAAAATCAAATCGCCGTCACCTCGTTCAATCATCAGATTCCTACACCGTCACAGAGGAAATGGGAAATTACTCATTGAATGTTGGCGAAATCCCAACTTCCATTCTTGGCACCACTATGCCACAGTACCGCAAAGCTCAATTGGTACATCGAACCTTCCAAACGCTACTTGCACATCCGTCTCCAGTGTTGTCCCGCCGCATGGCACATCAGCACCAAATAGGCATTAAGTGTCCCAGCCAGCTTTGCACTCACTCAAAGCCCACCTGCATTCCGACCCACGCACTGACAGCCTGGTCAGATGTCGTGTGCAGTGTCGTTACCACCTAGAGATCGTGTGTCGAGAGATGGAGAAGGCGAGCATGACTTGGTGAAAGCCATCTTCAAGGCTATCTGAAATGCCACTGCAGCATGGCGGTTTATGCAGCTGCCAGCGTTGTCTGACTTGATCGGAAGGCTTGCCACCCGCCGCCACGAAGCCACCTAACGGCGTTCCCGGGCGCTATTGAGGTGACGGAACGAAGAGCTGGAATATTTGCAACTAGGAGCTAATTTCCGAGAGCATATATAATCGTGGGGTAAGCTGACTATCCACAGACGAAGACGTGATGCTGGCATGTTCACCGCGCTTCAAGCAAAAAAAACTTCCCTCGTGCTACGGAATTCCTTTGCCATTGGCGACGAGAAGCCTCATCGATCCCAAAACACGACCATAATCGATTAAGCACATGCCGAAGAGTCATCGACATAGAAAATCCAAGAAGATAGGGAGACGATGGGTACACTTGGCCCCTGGGCTGTGAACGATGTATTCCGCCGGCAATCGTTCATTCCGTGGGGGTCCAAGAATTTGTTTTGCTCAGTGCGAGGCTACAAATATTGACACAGCTGTGCGTTTCCAATTGGAAGGACTGCGCCGCAACGAGGCGGCTGAGGCTGCGACTGCATCGGTACCCAACCACAACCTCTACATACTTCACCCCCTCGCTGTACCGGCCGCGAAACCAATATTTCCGGATTTCTTGAAGACGGGTCGGGAAGTTCCTGGATGGTAGCCCGGCGGTGGTGGTCACCTTTGCCTCGGGTTGCAACGCGAGGGCCGCACCTTCTTTCCAACCCATTATTATCCGTGACAGCTGAAAGAAGGCTGCTTACATGACGCGTACGCACTTTTAAACGCCTCGTGTCCGACCAGGAGTGGATTTCCTTGGGCACACATTGATTCGTTTCGACCCATCCTTCTTGCTTGGGCTTGCGGCTTCCATCCAGTCTCATTCTCGAACTTGATTGGCCGCCTCGATCTAGACATGCCTCAACTACTCGTGGCCCTGGATTAGCCACGCAGAAGACCAATGCAAATCCTTCAAACCAGTCCATCTTTCCAAGAGCCTTGTTACCGAATCCAACAACTAATCACCCTCGATTCTCAATGATCTAAAAAGTCGTCCAAGAAGATACATGACAGGCGCCCAAGGTCAAGATACGGGGATTTTCCCATGCCTGTCATGTATTCGGGCCTGATTGAGCAATGCGATCTAATTTCGTTGGCTAGGGCATGTCAGCTCCCGACCATCACATACCTCGAGTCACACTTACCATAATCACGAACCACAGCTTGCAACCCAAAAGTCAGGTTTCTGATTGCGCTATCCACAGGTCTTCCTCGGAACGCCTCCAAGCCATCTCGGATCGGATTACAGGCCTCTTTACCTCCCTTTCTAGTCTTGAATTTCCAGTGAAAGATCTCCTTGCACCGGGCAAATAACTCCTTTTCAGTCAAGTGTAGCAGCTCGTAGCATTTTTCTCTTTCCGATCTCGGTTCTGCGCCATAATTTCGAATTCTACCTTCGCAGAAATAGTACGTTTGAGCGAAGATTTTGTCAGTCGTCATAGTCAACAGGAGGAAGACGCAGAAGCTAATGGCCCATTTCTTGTCGTTGCTGGCGGTGTTGTGGATCGTCCACATCATGTTTCCCCAATCCTTCAGGACTTTGTTGATGCGCCTTTGCTGACCCAGGAAAAGTGCGAATTTGACTTGTCTCTGGGTACACTTTGCAGTGGCATCTTCGGGATATCGTTGTCGCAGTTCGACCTGGACTCGATTGATGGATTCGGCGTCGAGACTAAGAGTTCGCTCGAGTATGGAGGTGGTGACGTGCATTTCGAGGGCTTTCCCAAGCAGAACACACTGCCCTCTCTTTAGTAAGTGGCCATAAATTGCCAAGGAATTAACATACCTCCTCATCAGCCTCCAACCCTGCCGAAAAGAAATCGCATACGACCCCCAAGAGACGGGTCAAAAGTGTCGAATCTTCTGGGAAATAGGCAGCCGGAACGTATTGTCTAAGATCACTCTGAACGATATCTTCAACGTATCGAGAATACTCGTCTTGCATGTCATCCATGGCAGCAAGCGGTATTCCGAGAGGCGGACTCTGTCTCCGTACGAATATCGGCTTCCCATCAGGGCCTACATATATCGGCTTCCCGTCGGGGCCCGTCATTTTTTGGGTGTTGTCAGACCATCCCAGGTTTGGCGCATTCTTTTTTAACTTCAGGGGAACGACTTTGGCTTCCAGAAGTTTTCGGTATCCCCAATCCATCCGAATGAGCATTTGCTTGGTCCCAAAGCTTTCTGTATTCTTGGCTATGAATGCTTCGACGTTGGCTTTATTCAGTTGGCCATTGAGATACACTAGTCCGTCAGTTTTTCTTCCTTTTAAAAAAAGACTTGGCCTCGAGATCAGTAAGTTCATACCTGGAACAAGGAAGACATATAGCGATTCGAGTGGATCATTGAAGCAAGTGAATTTGCAGAACCTCCTCTTTCCTACGAGCCTCGCGCACTGTTCACAGGGGCTCCCAGGCGAGCAAGGGGAGCACTGGAAATCGTTAGTCACCACAGTAAAGAAGGTCCCAGAGCTCAATTACTTTGGTCTTTGATATATGGCAAGCCCAACATGCCTTGGCATCACGGACCTCGCGCGCTTGCTTCTTCTCAAGTTGAGTAAGACCACGCTGGCGACCTTTCGTGATTTTTCCTTTGCTAGTACTTGGATGAGAGCTAAAGACATGCGAATGATTTCGTGGTGACGAGGCGTGCGATGGGGGTGATCCTTGCGAGCGCGGGGAACTGTGTGATGGGGTATAATTGCTTCGTGTGGAAGTGATCACCCAACTTTCGCTATCACTATCCACAATTGGGGTGACGGCATCTGTGCCGACAGAGCCCTGTGAGGATAGGCCGGCCTCCAAATACGTCTCTCTCGCTTTGTATGTCTCATATGGGCTTCCGCGGGGTGGTTCGAAAACTTCGCTGCCCGCATTGACCTCTGTCTGGATCTTGTTCACTTGCAACTGCTGTGCGGTCCATGGCATATTCGACATTAACGAGGATTCAATTGGCGAGGCGCTGGCTTGTTTTGGCTGTGTCAAGGTTGTCGCGGACCACTGTGAGTTGGTTGAGGTATACATGCTGCCAAAGCCCATATCCAATGGCACCTGGACTCCCTCATCAAAGATATAGTTCTCATCATATAGCGGCGAATTCAAGTCTGGCACACCGTCGGATGGTTGTCCAATTCCAAAATACTCGTCTGAACATCACATGGCGGGTCAGCAACGTGCGGGTGCACAACGATACTGATATAATGCGGAAAGTGGAACAAGCTCCTGGCAGTCATTCAAAAGAAAGGTAAGGAATCAGAGAAAATTTCGGGCTATCTACCTGAGAGATCCAAATCGAACAATTGACCAGCATCTTGCGCCGACCCAAGCGCTGAATCTATCAACGGAAACGCAAAGCCGTCTGAACTCGAGGTTCCTGCCGTGGTCGGCGGCGATTGTCCTAAGCTACCGTCATAATTTCCATATGGGATGTCCAGCATCGACAGATCTTCCAATTCGGAATGCGCATTGTTGCCGCCGTTCCACGGGGCATTGCCGGAGATGTGGAGGAAGTAGCTGTTTTGAGGCGATGTAGCATTTGGATTCACGATATTCGAATCGAAGAATTGGGGAGGAGATGAGCCGTTGGTATTGGCTAACGTATATGGTATCAAAGAAGCGTTCTGTTGTTGCCATGAGTTTCCGGACTCAATCTGACTTCCGCTTCCATTTTCTTGATGAATGATGGGAGTATACCCAAGCCCAGCATTCCCATTATTGCTCGGCGTATAAAACTCCATCCCGGCCTGTGCCCTTTGTTGCGCATCCGTCGTCCTTAACGGCAAATTGACATCCTCAAACGTCGTATAATTAAGACCGGAAGACGACGAAGGCCGCACGTTCCGCGGCGGCGAACATCGTGAGTTATGAGCTTGATACACGACTTTCGAATCGCGTCTCTTGCGCATGCGTCGTGGTGAACCGCTGGTTTTCCTGCCCGCACCTGCCGCGGGTGGCCAGCGTGTCGTGTCTAGCATTATGCTGACCATCGCTCAAGCATGTCCCTCCCTTCAATCTCACAATCACAATCGCAATCACGGGCGCGCTCACCAAATCAAAGTCAAAGCGCGAGAAAAGCAAAGGGCGTTCAGAGTAAAAGATGAGGCAACCATCCACTTCAATCTGAGGCCGCGGTTCAACTGCTTTATCAAGTCGTTCGCCCAGCGTGTGAGCGTGAGCTGAGCGGGGGCTGAGTCTCCAACTCGGTGCGCTGGCGTGCAGATGCAGAGCCTCAGACCCGAGGGGCGTGATTGGAGGACGCGACACCGAGTACATGCAAGAATGGTGTAAGCTTAGACGCATTTGGGGGACCGAGTGGGTGTTGACGAATTAGGGGGAAGGAAAGACGGGGAGGTGCATGGGGGGTATGCGGGTTATGGTTTACAGCCCCACAGAGGGTGTTGGGTGATTTTGATTATGGGGGTATAGTAGTGCGGGATGGGGTAATATGATGAAGAATTGGTGTTGTGGAGCGGGAGCGGGATTGGGATTGGGGAATGAGAGGGAGTGTGTATGTCTGTCAATTGCGGGGTGAAGATCGCGATTGCGGCTCGTCCGTTAATGAGGATGCGATGCATCAATGGCTTCGTTTCACTTTTACTTATTTCCAAAACTTCGAGAGAAGAAAAAAATACTAATACAATTTCCTTTCTTTCCCTCACATCGCAACGCAAAAATTTCCCGATCCCTTCCAACCTATAATAACGCCATTCATGCATACTCAATTGCACAGCCACCCAACATCCCCCTTTCTCTTTCTTCACCTCACCTCACTTCTTATCACCAAATTTCTGATGAATAGCCCTAATCTGCTCCTCCACATTAACATTCTGCATAACATCCAACCGCTTATCACCCCTCTCCACAGGCGTGCCATCATAGCTCTTCTCCGCTCTCTTCCGGCGCGCCAGCTCCTCTTCCGAAACGGGTTGACCGGTTACGCCGTCAAATAGGTCGGAGCGCTGCGAGGCCAGACGCTTGAGGTTGTTGGCTACGTCTTGGGTGGAGAGGTTGGTTGTGCTGTAGCGTGCGTCGGCTTTGGCTTTTTGCTCTTTCCAACGGGGGTCGAGGAGTTCAACTGTAAGGGGGAAGTTGGTTAGTTAGCTGATCTTTAATCCAATTTTGATTATGGCTTTTGATATTGGAAATGGGGAAAAGACAGGGAAAAAGAACGTACTTCGCATATGCTCATCCAACTCATTAACCGGCATCTGCTGCCTACAATTCGGACACACCACCATATTCTGCTTGTTCGCAGCGCGCGCAGCAGCTCTAGGCACGTAGTTCTCCTTGATTTTCATCGGGGCTGACCCGCCTTTGGCTTCTGCCTGGGCCTGCTGGGCGCGCTTGCGCGCTTCGGTGCGTTCGCGAATCCGGGCTTCTTCTTCGTCTTCCTCTTCGGTGTTCTGCATGCGTACGTCTTGTTGTTGGTATTGGGGCTGCGGGACGGGGATTGGTGGTGGTGCCATTTGCGTCGGTTGTTGGGGATAGTTGGTCGGGGGAGGGTAGTAGTCGGTGTCGTCCGGCATGGCTTCTTCGATGCGCATGTTGTGACTGTTGATCGATAGCATTGCTTTCTGGTCTAGGGATGCGAATTGGAGCTCTGAGAGTGAGGTTGGTGGTGGGAGATTCTGTTGGTCGTCTAGCTCGGTGAAGACGACGGTTTCGACGACGACGAAGTCATGCCAGTCGATTTGCGCGTAGGACATCTTCTCCTTTTCGATCTCCTCTTCCTTCTTCGCCTTCTGCTCGTCCTGATACTTGAACCATTCTGCTCGTTGCTTGGCCCGGCCTAGAACGTTGAACTTGTTGTCAACGTTGGCTTGTAGCTCCCTGATCCTCTCCTGCTGTAACTTCCCACCCTCACCATCCATGCCTCCAGCTCGTAGTAATGTAGTATATTGATCAATCAACCTTTGAAAGAAGTTGTGTAGACTGTGATTCGGGCGCAAGAAATCGAACTGGTAATTCCCCGTCTCCCTCTGCGAGAGAGTCGTCATAAACGGCCTCCCATTCTTCGCCACAAATAATGCCGTCAATCTGACGACCTCTAAGTCCTGGGCACTGATATTTGGCATTCGTGCAGAGAAGTGGAACTCTAAAGGCTCAGGCGGTCCCTTGGGCTTCTCTTCCTCTGCAGGTGTTTCTCCCGCTCGCCCAGCTGCGACGGCAGTCCCTCGTCCTTCTTTGATCTCGCTGAGTCGCCATAAGTAGTATGCGTTGTAGGAATCGTTGTTGCTGAGGAAAGAAAACTTCGGATTGTGCTTTTCCTTCTCGCGAATACGATCTATGATTGTTAGCAATCTTGATATTACCGTCGCAAGAGTATGAGACGTACCTTCGAATACTATTCCATTTCGCGCGACGTAGCCTGCCGTCTTCTCAAGGATAGCTGTGAGGTTGTTAGCAGATGATGGAGTAGAGGTCATAAATGGCGTGGCGCACCTTTGATTTCCTTGGGAGGCAGCACGACGCCCTGTGGTGGCTTGATCTCCTCGAGCGCTGCGATGGGATCGCCATTCGTAGCTGAAGGGGCCATAATGCGCGGTGGGGTTGAAGGGTCGAAGACGTGGAGTTGATGCGATGCGATTTAAGAATTTGGAGAATGCCGATTTCCAGCCTTACGGACGCAGCCAATCAGAGCCCAGGCCTCGCTCAATATTGAACTTCAGACTTGAGCTTCGCTGAACAACACCGTTATTTCCTAGTCGAATATATGTAATGGTAGGATTAAAAGTCCTACGATCGATAGTCAAGGTATGAAATATAATTCGATTTTGTTCCGTATGGAGATGCAGGGTTGAGAGCAGGTTGGCCGCTCAAGAAAGCACGAAGCACAGTCCCTCGAGGAATGTAAATCGAGTGATATATTTTCAACATATCCTAAAAGAAGTCTTTCTAAACGTATTCAGTATAAAAGTCTCAAGCAGTAATGTTCATTTTATTATCGTATTTGCACACTTGATCTCACCACAGCTATCACTTATGCGAGAAGCCTCATAGCCCCGTAGCAAATTATCCATTATCTCGTGGTGCCCTCATAACCCGCTATATCTATATTTCCAGTCCAGGTCCTGCATCGCGCGAGCGAGCGTCGGCCGTTCCTCGGCCCTCATAATTATGTTCAAGTAGGTATTTACCACCAAACGCCATCCCATCTGCCGCGGTTCAGACACGGCGGTCTTTCTGATTTAAACAAAGCCCTGAACTCCTTTTCGGGATATATTACTGCCCAGCCAACTCAAACAAAACAAATGCCATCATCCTCAATCATCGAAAGACCCGGGAATGGTAATAGAGAGTCTTTGAACCCCTTCCTTTGGATTTTCGCTCGCTACCTCTAACGAGGCTGTTGACTTGATCGAATCTCTGACAACTTCACTGTTCTCTGCGCGCACTTCATTATCCACATCTTTCGACTTCTCCTCGACAGTTTCAGGGGCCGGCTCTGACTCTAGTTCCTTTTCGATAGGCTGCTCCATTGGAGGACTAGGAGCAGCTGCGTCTTCTTGTGCAGCTTGCCACAACCCTTCAGCCGTATCATCTCGAACAGCAGGCTTGATAGTTCTCTGGGAAGCTATAGTAGCCGTCTCTGAGCCAAGCGGGCGTTCTTCAGTTACGGGTGTGACATCCCTCGGATGGATCTCTCCCGTCCTTTCAACTTCGTCGCTCAATTCTTTCTCCTGCTCGCTCCTTGAGTCCCCGCTGACTCGAGGACTCCGTATTGGGTCTGGGTGGACATGCTGAGCTGGAATAACTCCACCGCCCATTCGACACCAGAACATTTGCTCTCTTAATCGTACACTCTCTTCCCAGGCAGCTCTCTCGGAATCCTCGTCATCTGCTCTCCAATGCCCATCTTTCAGAATCCGCAAAAATCCAAGGAAATCACAAGTCGAGCGTACGCGACCGTGGCAATATTTGCAAAGGGGATATTTCTGAGCATTCTCGTTTTCACTCGTTCTGAATCTATGACTCCGAATATGCTGGGGATCTTTGCGTGTCTCGCCACATAATGAGCATGCAAAAATGTATGGCTTTGTAGAAGCAGGCATGGGCTCCACAACTAGAGAACCTTCGCAGACTGCATTTAATACTGTCCTTCTGGCCAGCCACGAAAGACCTGGTGCAGTATCGAGTCTCAAGGCTGGCTCGATGTCCTCAGCGAGCGCTCTCTTGTAGAATTTGGTGTCTTTTAAAGGTGTTGTAGAATTCGGGCCGCTGTTAGAACCATTGCTGACGGTAGATGCTGGTGTTGTTGGAGTTGCAGGTGAAGAGTTAAGAGTAGCAGCAGTTGAGAGAGAAGATGTAGACCCGTTGTTGATAGCGCCAGAATATGCTCCTAATCCCAATCCAAGACCGATGGCGCCGCCGTAGGATCCACTAGATACTCGACTCCCGACGATATTCTTGGACATGCGTAGTAAAGAAGTGAAATCTTCGTAGGCGGAGAGATCTGTTCGGAGAACAGGGTGTAGAAGGTGAGTGAAGCTCGTTGGGTATGATGGCGAGACAGCATCGGGAACTGATGATTGTACTGTTTCTGCATCGTGAGACATATCTTCTTTACTGTCAAACTTGCTCAAGCCCGGAGTCGAAGGTGCTGTGGGATTTGTTTGTTGGTCTTCGCGTTCTTCCGTCATTTGCTCCATAACTTGCTTCAGTTCGGCTAGTTGCTCTTGATGCGATTTCAAAAGGCTTTCCGTATCCGCCAATTGGGCTTTGAGCTGGTCATTTTTGCGCTGTACAACGTCGTGTTCCTTTTGTGCTTCCTCTCGAGCAGTGATCACCATCTAACATTGTTAGCTATTGGTGGGAGGTTCCGGGAAGGATCAATTACCTTATTCGCCTCCTCAAACAACGCGGTGGTTAAATTTTCTAGCTCCTGCTCAATGCTCTTCTTTTCCTTCTCCACGTCTGCTCGTCGTCGTCTCTCCTCTGCTATTACGGCGTTTAGCTTCGATTTTTCCGCATCTGCGACGCTACTCCGAATTAAAACTCCACGCGCCAGTAAATTGGCATGCTCCCGGTTTTCTTGCTCAAGCTGCTTGATTCGCTCTCTGGATGTGTCGAGCTCGTGTCGCGTCTCTGAAAGGGTGTCGTCGAGGTTTGTCTGATGATTTATCGCGTTGATCAGTTTATTGCTAAGCGTAGCGACTTCATTGCTCAAGTCGGGATGCTGCGAGGGGCTCGGTGGTCCGTTTTCATTTGCAGGTGACATTGTGCGACCTCGGGGATCTGGGAGCGTTGTCATATTTCCGTCGGCGTCGCTGAAAGGACCTAAGATTCGCGAGGTCGGAATTCCGGGCGCGTTGGACACCGCGGCCATCGTCTTGAGTGTGCCAGTGGATATCGATTTGGAGACGGGCCTCGGGGGTTTTGGGAGGTCCTTCAATACGTTATTCGAGGAGGAGTGGGATCGTAGATGCGGGAAGGCTCGATGGGGATTTGGATTGTGTTGTGTCCAACCGGGGACTTGAGTGGAGCTAGGAATTGAGCGCCGAGTTAGCTAACACTATATTTTCCATAGCTCCAGAAATTGTATAAGATGTTTCGACTTACTCGGACATGTTCCGGTGGTCGACTCTAAGTAGTTTGACGTTCATTCGCTGCGAGTGAGACTTCGAGGTTGGGGGTTTGCGAGGTCGCCAGGGATGGGGGCAGAAAAAAGCCCAACAGTTGAAAGCCTTGGACTAGCTCGAGGGCAGCGCCCGTTCGGAAGATACGGACGATCAGGATCTTGGTGAAGCAGACATTACTTTTACTTTAGGATGAGTGAATCGTGTCTGTGCCCACGGTGGCAAGTGGTGGTAGTGGTAGTGGTAGTAATGGTGTTGTGAGGTCGACGTTGAGCTTCGGACAGGTGAGGAGACGCTGGCCAGCGAGGTGGAGAAGAAAATTGGGACGAGGCGGGCTCTGCTGGTAAGCTTGGCTTGGCCTTGGCCCCAAATCAAGCGGACCGTGCAAGGTTGTAAGCCGCCCACTACACGTCCACGCGCGTCATACAGCAGGTGAGCGTCAAGACCGCCAATCAGCCGCAATTAATGAGGGGATTTATGATCAAGAGGCCCATGAGGGTGTGCACATGGTTCCGAGGGATGAGGAAGGGCAGGTACAGGTACAGGTACATATGCCGAGCACAAGCAAGTGCCACCTTTGAAGAGGGGAATAATCAGAGTCAATTAATTTATCAACGACGCGAGTCCTCCCTTTGCAATAAAGAAAAACAGCAACAGAGTAATCAATACTGTACTGTCAGCACCCAGATTGACGGGAAGGATCCGTCTAATTAACATCCTCGCTATCGCTATGATTTTACTTTTCGCTACGGTTTTCGAAGCCCCTGTCTGTGTATGATACAGTATGATTGGGGATTGGGGATGAATTCCAATTGTACCACGTTCTGGCACAGGCTCATCTCTATTCTCCTACCGATTTGGACTTGAAAGGGAACTTCCCCCTCTTTTCCCCCATCTGCGCTTCGTGTTGGTGGCATGGTGCATGCTTTAGCAAAGTACTTCGTACTTCGGTAAGTAGCTTCACGGCGTAGGGAGCCCAGAACCCGAGGCGGGGGCCAAAACGTTCGAAGGTTCGAGGCGTCGAGGCGTCGAGGCGAATGCCGAGCTGGAAGAATTTCAGATCTTCCCCTCCGGCGGAATAAAAAAAGAAACTTTAGATGGATAACAGCATCCATGAAACTGTCGGTGCTCACGGTATTTTCTTTCTCTCTTCCCCCCTCGAATAACAAACGGCACAAGAACCTCTGAACGAGGATCATCAGACCATTGCTGCAGTCAGCCCAGGGAGCCCAGGGAGGCTCCTTGAACGAGTCGTAATGCAGGGCCCGCCTCGTGCAATTTACTCGTGCTCTGCATGCCAGAAACATGGAGAAACTTTCTTTTTGTACCGCTGTCAAGCAGAGTTCGAATTCTCATGCGCCTCCCCGAATTCCAAGCTTCTCAACCTTATTCTCGGACTCACTGCCGTCAGTGCGTTCATGCTGGCAGCCGTCCCTGCGAAAACCTTGAATGGATCATCCTCGTCTCCTTTTCGTGTCCCTGTTGGCGATGTTCATTACTGTGTTCGAGGCAAATTATGCGTTTCACAAGGCGGCATAATTCCAGTGCTGCGCCTCCAATCATCGAAGTATCTTTCATTGTCGGGGTGCGAACTTCGAACACTTTCATCGGGCGTCTGGGCAATTGCGCGGAGATGTCCCAGAAATTGTCATGGTTTTTTGTTTATAGATTTTTTGACTCCGTTACAGCGTCTCAGAAACTGTATACAGTTACAAGTTGATTTTCCTGTCCAATCCGGTCGAGTACAAAGGACTGGCAGCAAGACAAGACATTGAAGTGAAAAAGGTGCCGAAGTCTTAACAGTTCAAATATTCCCTGGCTCTTCGCGAGGCTCACAGATTATCATGGTATCCCACACCATTCTCTCGTATTCTTGCAGTACGGAAAGAACCATCCGTTCAGGCCCAATGGCAAGAGGACTTTCTGGCTAAAGATGCACTTCATCGGCGTGCTACTTCAACACGAGTGACGACGACATCTCACCCACCTGCATGCGGATGAAAATAACGACGCACATGCAGGTCAATTAAATAAAAATATCCTTCGTCACCTGATTGATCTTGAGATCTCTCTCACGTGCCGAAGAAGGGGAGGTTGAAACCGATTCTCCGTGATACGTTCGGGAAGTATCCCGAAACACGCAAGAGGCGCTCCCCCTTTCGATGATTCCACATGTTCACTATCGCCTAATTACCCGTTTGCGCCCTAGCTAGCCGTTTCCTTCGACTTTGATTCCAAACTGCATTTTCATCCCGTCACCCAATTGGTCCGCCTAGCGGCTCTTTCTTCTTCTGCGTCTGATCTTTTCCCCTTAGACTCCTGTGCAACAGGTCTTGGTTGATGTTCGTCGAATGTCAGATTTTAAAGTTGGTCTATGGACTTTGGCTATTCGTTCTTACTATGAACCGCAGACGTCATATTAACTTGAAATTAAAATGTGGAATCAGAAAATACTGCTTCAAGATATGGAACGCGGCTGCTTCCCCTCAGTTCCAGTTCTTACAGCCTCATTGAAGTTATTGTCTTTGTATAAAGGTAGGAAGATTCTGCTCTGTTGATCCTCTTATTCTCGTCATCATTCTCTCTCAATACCTCTGAAGCTAGTCTTCTGCTTAATTCAAATCTACTTAATTCATAACTCATAACTCCACCTCAAGATGGTTCAAATATCCTCCTTCCTAGCAGGTCTAGCAATCCTGCATCTCACTGCAGCAGCACCAACAGCTGTTCCACTCGGTGCAACAGGCAAATCGCTCTTGATTAGCGAAGATGGAACCAGCGCTTCCCTCGATGGTCGAAGCATTGATCTGAGAGAAGCATTCAAGCGAGACCGAGACGCAAGTTGCCAACCTGGGCAGGGCGGCTCTGGGGGAAGTGGAGGAGCAAAAGCGCACCCAAAGGCAATCTACTTCATCTCAAACACTGCCAATAACTCCGTCGTTGCTTTGAAGGTCGCTGCCGATGGAACTCTTTCGGATGGCACAATGACACCTACTGGAGGAAAAGGAATGAGTGGTGTTAATACCGATGGTAAACCAGCCAATATCGACGGTCTATTCTCTCAGGGCTCTGTCAAAGTTGCAGGAAATGTATGTTCACCCCTCTCCCCAATTCGCAAGCCCGACTAACAAACATCCCCAGACCCTCCTAGCAGTAAACCCAGGCTCCAACACAGTCTCCATGTTCACCATCTCAGCCCACGACCCCTGCAAACTCACAATGGTCGGCATCCCCGCCCCAACTTTGGGTGATTTCCCCGTCTCCCTCTCGATTTCAGAAAAACTCTCCCAGGCCTGCGTCGCAAACTCCGGCGCCAACTCCGGCATCTCCTGCATGTCAATCACATCCAAAGGTCTCACGCCCCTCGACAAAACCCAACGTCCCATCCCCCTCGGCCAAACAACCCCCCCTACGGGTCCCCTAAACACCATCTCCCAAACCTTCTTCAATGCCGACTCCAGCGCCCTCCTCACAACCGTCAAAGGCAACCCCGGCGTGAACAACACCGGTTTCCTATCCATCTACCCTGTAGAAGACGGCTGCGTGTCTACCACAGAAACCAAGACCTCTCCCGCAGGAACAGCCGTTCTCTTCGGCGTCGCTTTATTGCCAGGGAAACCAAACGAAGTCTTCGCAACAGACGCCTCCTTCGGCGCCGCCACCATTTCCCTCTCCAAAAACGACACATCCACCACCTCCTCCCTCCTCGCCTCCACCAAAATCGCCGGCCAAAAAGCCACGTGCTGGGCCACCTTCTCCTCTACCACAGGCACAGCATTCGTGACTGATGTGGCTGTTAATAGACTCGTTGAAATTGATCCCGCAACTGGGGCCATTGTGAAGCAATATGAGCCGCAGGATGGCAATCTGGGCATGATTGATTTGGATGGAATGGGGGGCTTTGTGTATGCGCTTGCGCCGGGGAATAGTAGTGCTGGGAGGGCGGCCAGTGTAGGGGTTTGGGATGTCTCTGGTGGGAAGGGGATGGCCAAGCAGGTGCAGAATTTTTTCCCTAAGGGGGTTAGTGATATGGTGCAGGGGATGGCTGTGTTGTAGGTGGTGGTGGTGGTGAAAGGTGGGGTTGAGTTGAGTTTGTAAATAGGGTTTTGTTCTGTGGATGGTTGTATATACGAAGAGGGGGGCTGGTTCCCTTGGCCCCGAAAATGAGAGGATGATGTATATATTTTTGGAGGAAGACAAATCAAAAGTTTTGACGTTGCGCGCACTTCCTCGACTTGTGATTTGATAGTTATTCAGGCTTTGTGGGAGATTCTAGTAAGAAATGCCGTCTCCAAACTGTAAGAACCATGGCAGGACGAAATAATGATCGGAAGAATTATGAAATGCACTACACCTTTTTCTGTACAGGCTAGCCCTTGGCTAATTGCCAATTGAAATTCTGCCGTTCAAGTTAAACACGGCCATGAAGTGGGCAGGAGATCTGACGCCTGGAAAGTGGTGCTTTGGGACGCTGCGAACTGCGCACAGCTCCCGCCTCGAATCTGACCAGCTTATAACGATTTATCACAGCATCACCAATATCAAACACTGACAAAATATTTGGCGAGAAATTCAGCTCTCATTCCTTGAGATAATGCACAAATCATTTATCATGCAACGCTAAAGTCCTCTGACCCCAACCGCAAAGAAACCCAAGCAAAAGCCAGCATCCCGCACACTTAGATAGTTGTCTCGTAAGCGATTGGCACAACAGTCTCCGGCACGTTGTCCTTCATCGAAATGGTCCTCGCCTCCCTTGGCATCAACGGTTGTCTCTTCAAGTGGACGTGTGTTCCCTCGGCCTTCGACTTCTTCTTCAACTCGGCGTTCTGCTTGACTCGGCGGACGAACTCCTCTCTTGAGCGGGACAGCGAAACGTGCTCGATTCGGAGGTTGACGCGCTTCTCGATGTACCGGTGCTTCACCTTCTTGTAGATGATAACACCGACTGCACTCTTTGTGACGTTGTAGACGACACCGGTCTTTCCGTCTGGGTGAGTGTTAGTATTTGTATTTTGGTGGAAAATTCAGGCGCTTCGTACGGTAAACCTTGTGTGGCATGCCCTTCTGCACAGCTCCGTTGGCCTTGATATCAACGATGTCTCCGACTCTGCCAGCTATTAAAACTTGTTCCTCATTCGTTTGCAATCGGGGTTCCTCACTTGTATTGGCGCAAGTAGGTAGACAACTTGATCATACCCTTCTTTCTGAAATCACGGCTGAAGGCATACTATTGAGGAGTCAGTTCAACGCTCAATCGTCCGGAGAAGTAGATCGTCAGGGAGTTTGCGAAGGGTATTTGCTGGCGCTCTGCGAAGACGCGCTCAACGAGAAGATGCTCTGCTGGGGAAATCGCAATGGTTACGTACCCGAGTACCGGCGCGAAGACCTGCTGGGTGACCCATCTTGACGGTGTTGTTGGGTGTCGATGGGGATGTTTGTCGTTGGTCTCTTGAAGTTCGATGTCAGAATTTCGAGTGTGCGATTTTCGAGCCTAGGCGAGGGACTAAGAAATTTCCTGCAGCCTCAATTTCTAGGCTTGAATAGAGCACTCACGGACTCACCTCAAGAAACTGTGATCGAAGAGTTCTCAAGAGTCTGAACAGAGCGGAGACGTAAGCTAAGAGCTTTTCTCCTCGTATTTGACGAGTTGGTATTATCAATTACTTGATCAGAATAAAAGGGACAGAATCGAGGAATTAGAAAGCGTCAGCACGTGATCTAATCTAGCGCCAAATTTAGCTCGCTTGACCGCACATTTCGACTTCACGATTTTCTTGAGCGAAATTCCTCCTCAACGCCCAACTTTCGACGACAACTGCACCAGCGAACCGCAATCATGGCGCCTCGCTCTTACAGTAAAACCTACAAGGTTCCGAGAAGACGTGAGTATCCTGCGATCCTATCTTGTTTCTGGCGTTCTGTTGTATTGTCTTGTCAAAAGATCAATTCAAAATCATCCGCGCGCACTGGAACATTCTCATGAACCCATGCTGACTTCTACTAGCTTTCGAGTCTGCTCGTCTGTAAGTTGACCAATGTTCTAGAGCTTGCTCTGAACATGTCACTGACTATTCCTTAGGGACTCCGAATTGAAACTCGTCGGAGAGTATGGACTTCGCAACAGTAAGGAGGACCCTATTCAAGGCGATACGCCTCAAGGATATCCAGCGGATAGCCCTTGGAATACATATGAAGGATACCTGCTGATCAAATTCCAGAGCGTGAGGTCTGGCGAGTCCAGCTCACCCTGTCCAAGATTCGTCGTGCCGCCCGTCAACTTCTTACCCTCGACGAGAAGGACCCCAAGCGCCTCTTCGAAGGTAACGCCCTCATTCGCCGTCTCGTCCGTGTCGGTGTCCTCGACGAGTCCCGCATGAAGCTCGATTACGTGTTGGCCTTGAAGATTGAGGATTTCTTGGAGCGTCGTCTGCAAACCTGTGTCTACAAGCTCGGTCTCGCCAAGTCCATCCACCACGCCCGTGTCCTCATCCGCCAGAGACACATCCGTGTTGGCAAGCAGATCGTCAATGTTCCTTCCTTCATTGTCCGTCTCGACTCCCAAAAGCACATCGATTTCGCTCTTAGCTCGCCATTCGGAGGTGGACGTCCTGGTCGTGTTCGCAGAAAGAAGGCCAAGGCCGCGGAGAAGAAGGATGATGGTGGTGATGAGGAAGAGGATGAGGAGTAGATTCTTTATGCTGTTGGCGGAAAATGATTGTGGCTATGGCGTGCTGATATCAATGGGGGATCATTACTGGACATCGAATGTATTTCACATCTCGAGGCGTTACAGTCAAGCATAGCAATCAAAATTTTGAGCAACAGAAATTCCGATGGCTACCAGTGATTCAAATGCTGATATAATTGTTAACGCCTCCCATATGCATTCCCAGCGCCCGCTAATTAACATTTTGATCCCTGAATCTAACTATTGTAACAATTCATCCTTGCCCAAAAACGCGGCCATAGGATCGTTCGCAGCGGTTCTTTTCCTCCTGTATTCGTCCATATCTTCCTCTGTCACTTCACCCTTCATCTCCTCCATTGTCCTCTTCTTGGCAACAGGAGCTGTGCCATTTTCCTCCTTTGCCTCCTCAGCCCCTCCATTCGAAGGCCACTCAATTTCTTTAGCAGGCTCTTCCACTAATACACCTCCCGTCCGAAGACGATCAGCTTCCTCAAAAGCTGCCTTTCCATCTTCGCCGGTACAATAACTGTTCTTGATCATCGAGTGACAGCAAGCGTAACCCCACTTGAAATTTGACCACCAGCTTCCCCAAACTGCAGTATGATTGTTGATGAGCACATCTTCTGGGTACTTTGACTTGGCGATAACTTTAGGAGCACCCTTGATCGCGCCAGACTCATCGTACTCGACGTATCTCTCAGACTCCGTGACAGCGGCTTCTCTAAGTTTCGCGGCAGCTGGGTTGATTTCCCCCGCACCGTATTTGTCAAGCAACATCTTTTTATGTGCGGCTTTCTTGGCTTCCGCTTCTTCCTTTTCCTTTCGTCGATAGTACTCTCCCGCCGTAGGATTTGCTTGGAGATGCGTCTTCGTATCCCCTCCTTTTTCTTGCGACTCCCATGCGTACTTCTGCGCCTTTTCAAACTCGGCAGCATCTCCAGAGGCTCTCATGAAGCCTTCCTCAGCTACCAAAGCAGCAGCAGTATCCGCCGTCGCTCCACTGTCCACCATAGATCTTGTCTTAGGATCGTATTTTGCCGAATCAAGATCCAAATTCAGCAAATACTTCGCAGTATCCTCTCTGATCCTTAGCTGCCTCGTAGCCGTACTCTGCTGCCTCCCCATATCCGACTCCTCCGCATACTTCGCACCATCCCCTCCCTCTTCCTCCTCATCTTCCTTAGCCCCCGTATCCTGCGCCTTCTTCAACTCCTCCAACTGCGCATACTCATCTATAACCGCCTTGTACTCTTTAGAATCATACCCATTCCAGCGATCCCTCTTCGCATCCCACCCCAAACTAACATCCTGCACCACCTCATCAGCCTGTATATTCTTCCCCGTCCACTTCGCGCCTTTCGCTCTCGGTCTACTCAAACACTCCTTCGTCTTATGCGTCATCGCGCCACAATTCTCGCACGCGCCTTTGCGGAACTTGGTCGCTGCGGGACCGAGTTTCTTGCCGCGGTCGTACCATTTTGACTGGTCTGATTGCGCTTTTTGGAGACGCTGGTGCTCGAGGTAGTCGTTTTGGTCTTCGTCGTCGCCGATGTAGAAGGGCTTTTTGGAGATGAAGGTCGGGATGTATTCGTTCGCTTCTTTGTTGGCTGCTGAGGGCGCGTTGGGTTTGCGCGGTTGCGCTCCTGCTGGAGGCATTTTGGAGGTATTTGGGGGGCTATTGGACGGGTGTAGAGGGGCAAGTTGAGGGGAGAGGAAAATAGTAGGTCGAGTGTGATGTACGGATGTTTTTAGCGACCAAATCGCCACCTCAATAGCCATTTCAGTGTGAACTATGAGAATATGAAGTCGAACATTAAATTAGTTAAATTTAACCTATGCAGAGTTCAAAAGTTTCATAACCGTTTCTTACTATGCACTCAATCTTAAATGGCCGGAAAAAGAAGATATTGCGATGTTATTCGAATGTGACTTTTTGGTAGTAACAGGTCACCGTAAAATCGACCTTCTATTACTCGTGATACCGCGACTCAGCGCGTCACAAACGAAAACAATAAACTTCGCACCTCCATGCCTTGCTCTTCTTCTTGCTAACCATGTCTTCCACGGTCGATGGCATCTTGCAACCACCAGACTAAGCCCATTGGCTGTCATGGACCTCTTCCGGGTCCGCTTGAACTGTGTAGACAACTACCAGGCTACACCTTCGAAATTCGATCCCGTGCTTCGAAATAATGTCAAGCCTTCACAGATCCAGAAGGAACCGAAAGTTCCTGTCATTAGAGTCTTCGGTGCCACTGAGACTGGTCAGAAAGTTTGCGCTCATATTCATGGAGCCTTTCCGTATCTCTATATCGAATACACGGGCAGTCTGGTTCCCGATGATGGTAGGCTCCCTTGTCTAGTATAAAACCACCCCTGTTGACGCCTTCAGTTGGTGCTTACATACATCGTCTTCATCTCTCGATCGACTTTGCGCTAGCAGTCAGTTATAGGCGCAATATGTACGATGGGAATGCCAAATATGTGGCCCGTATCACTTTGGTCAAGGGAATCCCGTTTTATGGATATCACGTGGGATACTGCTATTATCTGAAGATATACATGCTGAACCCAATGACAATGACACGTCTTTCGGATCTCTTACGGCAAGGAGTGGTGATGAAGAAAGTGTTTCAGCCGTATGAAGCTCATCTTCAATATCTGCTGCAATGGATGGCCGACTACAATTTGTACGGATGTGGATATATCGACTGCAGGCAAGCGACATTTCGAAGCCCACTGCCTGAGTATGAAGAGATGACGAATCCTTCCCACCTTTGGCATGACCGCTCGATACCTAATGAATTGGTAACTGACGAGTCTGAGCTCCCAAGAGTCAGCCATTGCTCCGTCGAGGTCGATATTTGCGTCCACGACATTCTAAATCGGAAGGATATCAAACCGCGGCCTCTTCATCACGATTTTATCGAAAGACTTAACCCGCTTCCTCCTGATGAGAAATTAGTTCACAGTATGGCTGGATTATGGAGGGATGAGACGAGTCGACGCAAATCACGGATGTCAAATCCTGATGCTGGAAGTAGTCCTTTCCCTCCTGAAGTTATGATTTCTATGTCTGCAGATCCTCGAAATTCTCAACCTGGGGGCTGGATTCACGAGGAAGAATACAGAGAGAAAATCATGTCGTTGATTTCGGAAGAGAAAAATAAGAGTGATGGCGCAAAGATATCCTTTGGTACTTTTGTCAAACCAGCACCATTCGATTATTTTGTCAAAACATGCTTAGAAGCAGTCGAAGATCTATACCCTGAGAATCTACGTCCGGCTCTTGGCTTGACGCCTGGAGCTGGCAAGGCGATTGGTGATTATGATATGGATGACGAGGATGAGGAACGAGAAGTGGATGAAAAGCGAATCCTGGCTTTCGACATGGGTAATGAAGAAGACGACTTTCCTTACGATTCAGATGAGGATATCATGCGAGAAATCGAGCTTTCTCAAAAGAAGAAAGGAGACAAAGTCGAAGAAAAACATCTCGAATCGAATGATATAATGAAGGCGGAACATGAAGTAGATGACGAATCACGACCTGGTGGTGATAATTATGCGGAGCAATTTTTGGATCCGGCTGATCCAAACAGCTGGGAAAGTTCGTCAGGACTTTCTGACACAGGTGCAGCTGGTCCATCTGGAGATTATACAGGTATGCCTCCTCCTACTACTGCATCAAATGATTCGACAGAGTCCTCGGGAGATCAGGTGTCTCACTTTCCAGACTCGGCTGTAAATATGGCTTCGGAACCAAGAAATGCGACAAAACGATCCAGTTCCCCGGTTCAGCGAGCAGACATTCCGCTCAAGCGCCAAAAGTCTGATTCCGAGGAGCATCCATCTGAGAAGCCTAGTCTTAACAGCACATTTTCTGAAGAAGCAATTGGACCATCTTTCAATCCTCTCGTTAGGGATGGAAAGCAATCACTTTCGATACCAAAGCCTAAATTCGGCGAAGAGAGAAGAGCAGGAAGAACTTTGCATTCGAAACCCAAACAACCTACTATAAATGGCTCTTCGAGAATGACAAAGAGCTCTGTCAACGCGAAGTCATCTCAAGAATCTCTCAAGGCGAACGAGAAGCCCTCAACGCAACCTCTCAATTTCCCCGTTGTCAAAGATCCTCACGACCCAAATACCATCTTACGATTAAGTCAGAAGAGTGCTTCCCAGCCAAGCCCAATACTTCATAGGAAACATGTCTCATTTGATCCGCTCCTGTCATCTCCTCCGAGTCCAATCAAGCATTCAGGCTCGCTGGGTTCTAGTGTCAATCCTAGCTCGCCGGAACAGTCTACCCAGATTTCGAACGTCGTCAAAAACATGCAGGCGATTTTTGGAGGCACCAATGGCACACTTCTCGCACTGGCTGAACTTCCACCATCGTACAACTATGTGGAGTCAACGATCCAAGATTTCGATATCCCGTCTGTCATTTATCAAGATGCTTATTACAGCAACGAACAAGATGTTCCTGAGCGCGCGAGGGAATGGGCAGGAAGAGAGTTCAAACTAGAGAGCTCGACGATACCCTTTCTTCCTGATTTTGACCCTACTGGCACATCTGAGGCAACTTACGGCGCCAAGCCAAGCATCGTTCCAGACAAGGTCAAAGATGAGAAGGAATATCAGCGCCGGCGTCGAGCATGTAATCTTCGGAGCTGGACTATTGCAGAACCACCACCATCATACGCGGAGGTGGATCAATGGTGTCATGATCAAGAGAAAAGCCGCCTGGTGCAGAAAGCAAAGACAATTGCAGCGTCCAAGGCAGCAGCCAGCCCCCGGAAAGAAAAGCTATCTCAGATCGACGGTCCAACGCAGAAAAACAAGCATGGTTTCAAATACACCCAAAATCAGAAGACATCAAGCGTCAAGCACGAAGTGCAGTACATGAGCACGATGAGTCTCGAGATTCACGTCAATACGAGAGGGAATCTAGTGCCGAATCCAGAGGAGGATGAAGTTCAGTGCGTATTCTGGTGTCTTCAGTCTGACGATTATACTCTGGAAAGTAACGGGGTCCTTGAAGGCACCCATCTAGGAATTGTGGCGCTTTCGGAAGATGGCGAGATGACTCAAAAGATTGCTAAGCAAGTCGCGGTGGAGGTATTGGAGGAAACGTCGGAACTCGATCTTATAATTCGTATGGTTGAGCTGGTGCGGACTCACGATCCAGATATCCTTACAGGATATGAGGTTCACGGCGGTTCCTGGGGGTACCTCATTGAGCGGGCGCGTCTGAAATACGACTACAACCTGTGCGACGAGTTCTCCCGAATGAAGTCACAATCACATGGAAGGTTCGGAAAGGAGAATGACAAATGGGGCTTCAACAATACATCGACGATCCGCGTTACTGGACGCCACATGATCAATGTGTGGCGAGCCATGAGGAGCGAGCTAAACTTGCTGCAATATACTATGGAAAACGTTGCTTTTCATTTACTTCACCGTCGAGTTCCGCACTTTAGCTGGGCGGATTTAACGAAGTGGTATACTAATGGCAAGCCCCGAGACCTGGCTAAAGTCGTCAACCACTATGTTTCCCGGGTCCAGCTAGACTTGGAGATACTGGAGCAAAACGAACTGATTGCTAGAACAAGTGAGCAAGCTCGTCTGCTGGGAGTTGACTTCTTCTCCGTCTTCTCGCGCGGATCTCAATTCAAGGTCGAATCGCTTATGTTTCGAATCGCAAAGCCTGAGAACTTCATGCTGGTGTCTCCAAGCAGGAAGCAAGTCGGTGGACAAAACGCGTTAGAGTGTTTGCCTCTCGTCATGGAGCCTCAAAGCGCGTTCTATAACAGTCCTCTGCTAGTCTTAGATTTCCAAAGCTTGTATCCCAGTGTCATGATCGCCTACAACTACTGCTACTCTACCTTCCTCGGGCGAATAGTCAATTGGCGCGGAACCAGCAAGATGGGATTCACGGAATTCAAGAGACAGCAGCGACTCCTCGAACTTCTCAAAGATCATATCAATATTGCACCAAATGGCATGATGTACACCAAGCCTGAGATACGCAAGTCTCTGTTGGCTAAGATGTTGGGCGAAATTCTGGAAACGAGAGTGATGGTCAAGAGTGGCATGAAAGTTGACAAAGATGACAAAGCTCTTCAGCGACTACTCAACAACAGGCAGCTGGCGTTGAAGCTCATTGCTAACGTCATGTATGGCTACACATCTGCCTCATTTTCAGGGCGTATGCCATGCTCTGAGATTGCAGATAGTATTGTCCAGACCGGGCGCGAGACACTCGAGAAAGCCATTGCTCTCATCCACTCTGTCAAGCGTTGGGGAGCAGAAGTGGTGTATGGTGACACTGACAGTTTGTTCGTCTATCTAAAAGGTCGGACTAAGGATCAGGCATTCGATATAGGAGAGGAGATTGCAAAGACGGTCACGAACATGAACCCACGCCCAGTTAAGCTCAAATTCGAAAAGGTCTACTTACCATGTGTCCTACTAGCTAAGAAACGCTACGTAGGTTTCAAATACGAGCACAGGAACCAAGCAGAGCCGGACTTCGACGCAAAGGGTATCGAGACTGTTCGCAGAGATGGCACGCCCGCAGAGCAAAAAATCGAGGAGAAAGCATTGAAGATCCTGTTCCGCACTGCTGATCTAAGTCAAGTGAAATCATATTTCCAGAAGCAGTGCGAGAAGATTATGAAAGGCTCAGTCTCTGTGCAAGATTTTTGCTTTGCGAGAGAAGTCAAGCTAGGCACATACAGCGACAAGGGGCCCCCTCCACCAGGTGCACTCATCAGCACGAAGCGGATGCTAGAAGATGCTCGAGCAGAGCCTCAGTATGGCGAACGCGTGCCATACGTAGTTATCACAGGAGCACCGGGGGCGCGATTGATTGATCGATGCGTAGCTCCCGAAGAACTTCTCGAAAACGACCACAGTGAACTGGATGCTGAGTATTACATCTCGAAGAACCTCATTCCGCCCCTGGAGCGGATATTCAACCTCGTTGGTGCGAATGTGCGGAACTGGTACGATGAAATGCCGAAATACCAGCGCGTTCGAAGGGTAGATGCCAATCTCCAACTACAGGGCCATTCAAAGGAGCTTGCTATCAGCAAGAAAACCCTCGAATCATACATGAAATCTTCCTCCTGCCTTGTCTGCAAAGAAAAGCTCGAATTGGAAGGATCAATCTGCCCTAAATGCCTGAGCGACAAACCGCGCTCTTTACTGGCGTTACGAACACGGCTTAACAGCGAAGAAAGAAAGTTTATGGATTTACAGAAGATCTGCCAGAGCTGCTCGGGCATATCACCGTTGGAGGAGGTGAGGTGCGATAGTAAGGATTGTCCGGTGTTTTATACTCGGACCAGACAGAAGGCGAGGTTGAAGACGGAAAGGGGGATTGTGGAGCCGGTTATGAGGGAGCTGTCGAGTTTGATTGTAAATATGGAGGATTTGGAGTGGTAAATATGGGATTTCTTCGGACGTTGTTCTTGAGATAAGGATAGCGTTTGGGGGTGGTGCATTAATGGATAGCATGTTTGGGTTTTGCATAGCGCTGGAAGGGAGGAGCATGGGATACGGAATGCATGGATACCCGGTGGGATTGAGCATTGGTCATGTAGGAATAGAATTGGATTTTTAGGGTTCTTCCGTGTAAGTTGCAAGGATTGGAAGACTTGTGATCTCCAGACTCCAGAGTGGGGTATTGTGGGGTTGCAAACAGATAGAAATGCTCACTCTGGCCAAACCATCATGAGAAAGAAGTCCAATCAAAGCGATACGATCCCTGTTATATTTTGAGTTATCTTGAATATTTATTTCCAGTGGGACATCCTGTGTCCGGTCAGCAAGATTTCGACAACTCTGAGTAAATAGCAATGCCCTTTTGAACCACCCACCAGACCTGTCTTATTCATCATGATGTAGTCCGAATATAATGTGGCAGTTTATCCGTTCCTTCTAATTTAATTTCAATTGCAGAAATTAGTTCCCGAATTCATTGGCTAGGAATTAATGTTTACATGTAACCCGTTCCTACGCCTGTTTCGCGAGGCGATCCCGTCATCAGCCTTCCTTGGATAGCTTCGAGCTGTCCTTATCGAACGTGATTGTCAACAGATCAACAGCCAGCTCACCCAGCTGCCATCTCTACGTTATACAGATGCCATAATGGGCGGTCTGTTGGGGTTCCTGTTCATCTACACGCTGGGCGGTATCACCTTCATTCCCCTCCTGCTCGCCGCTGTGCTCCTCCACGCATACCTGACCTTCCCCGTCGTCCACCAAGACACCGCATATCGAGAACGAGAACCCGAGCCGGACTCGATCGTCAGACCCGGAGACGATCTCGATGCTATCAAGAACGCGCAGAAGACGCTCGGCGAGAAGTTCCAGCCGCGCAGTAGCCATGAGGCTGATGTTGCCGCGGGTTATTTCGCCGTGTGTAGGGAATACACTCCTGGGGGCGTGAATGGGAAGCCGCCGGAGAGGACGACGCCTGTGGGATCGACGACGGTTTCGGCGCCGAGTCCTAGTGTGTATCAGAGCATGTATAGGAGCATATTCGATAGGAAACAGGTCAATAATCCGCTGGATAACAAGGGGGTTGGAAGGCCGCAGAGGAGAGGGACCAATGTGTTCTATGTCGTGTTAAGGTAAAGCAGCTCTTTTTTAATTCGTGATTCCGAGATTATGGCTAATTATGTGCTTCTGCAGACATGGGCATCTCATGCTTTTCGACGATGACGAACAACTTGAGGTCAGACATGTTGTTTCATTGGCACATCACAATGTCAGTATATACTCGGGCGGAGACGAAACACCCGAAGGCGAGCTTTTTATAAAGAGAAACGCTCTTTGTCTTTCGAGAAGGACGGATGCTGGAGAGATAACGCCAGATGGGAAGGCTTCGAAACCTTTCTATTTGTTCTCAGAGAATTGCTCAGAGAAGGAGGACTTCTATTTTGCTATGTTGAGGAATCAAGAAAGGAAGCCGGATGCGAAGAACAATCCGCCAATACCGTTGCAGTACGACGTGAAGGATATCATAACGCTTGTACAAAAGTAAGTTCTCAAAGTACCAATTGTTATTGATTGTCTGCCAACTATTGGCTTTCACTTTCCACCTTTTTGTATTGCAGCTTCTTGGGTCAAACAATACTAATTTCTGATTTTCTATAGACTTCATTCTTCAGAGGAACAATTACAGACAAGATGGATCAATGCTATAATCGGGAGGATATTTCTGGCGTTGTACAAAACTACAGAAGTTGAGAACTTTATTCGAGCCAAGATTACCAAGAAGATATCACGAGTCAAAACACCTTCGTTTCTTTCGAAAATCGCTTTACGACAAATAGATCTCGGCGAAGCAGCACCTGTAATTACAAATCCTCGCCTCAAAGACTTGACAGTGGATGGAGAACTTGTTGTCGAAGCAGATGTGAAATACGCGGGCAATTTCAGGATAGAAGTCGCAGCTACGGCTCGTATTGAACTTGGTTCGCGATTCAAGGCCAGAGAAGTCAATCTGCTTTTAGCAGTTGTACTGAAGAGAGTGGAAGGGCATGCCATGTTGCGAATCAAACCGCCGCCGTCGAATCGATTTTGGATAACCTTTGCTACCATGCCAAAGATTGATATGACCATAGAACCCATCGTCAGCTCGCGCCAAATCACCTATACCTTAATCTTGCGCCAAATTGAAAACAGAATCAAAGAAGTTGTTGCGGAGAGTTTAGTGTTCCCTAATTGGGACGATTCGCCCTTTTACCACAGCGAAGAAAAGTTGTGGAGGGGCGGGATCTGGGCTGATGATAGGGTCGCTCATCATCCTCAGGACCCTGAGACTGCAGCTGCTGAAGAGGGGGATGTCGATGAAGTAGCACATTTAGAAGGTGACGAATCAATCGAAGCCTTGCCACACATGGAAAAGAGTACAAGCATGCCGGCTATTGATGCCTCGCCTCAACCTACCATACTTCCTCGAAAAGGCGCCAAATCCGTCTTCAATTTTGGTAGTCCGAAGTCTACTGGCTCTTCTACAAGTATCGAGACGAAATCGCCAATCACGGACAAGCCAAGAGTTCTTAGATCTGGTTCCTTTGCAAGTGCCTCGTCACCAATCGTCGGCACCGATGTCACCAATGCTGATGCTTTCAAAAATTCCACACCACCGGAGCATAGTCATGCGACTGCCGCAATGGCTGCTATCTCTGCACTTTCGACAAGCTCACCGGTCTCGACGCCAATAGGATCACCCGATCGACCATCGAGGATTGAGAAAGCCGGTAGCCAGTCGTCAGCATCGTCGCACGACTTGTTGCACCCAGATGCAGAGACAGAAAATGATTTGACTCCACAACCCAGTATCAATGTCTCGGAAATTAGTAGTGAGTCTCAGGCTAGCTCTTATCCACCAAGCCCAGCCAGTATCAGCACGGCCTCGTTCAAATCGGAAGCACCATCGACGAGATCTTTTGGTTCGTTCGGCAGAGATCGACGGGAAGATTCCAATTCTTCGTCAGGGAAGTCTTCGACAACTGAGCCGACTACGAAACGTCTTTCTCTAGCTGCCGTCGCGGGCACTGCAGCCGCTCAAGCCAAGAAATGGGGATGGAATTTACAGAAACAAGGAGATCAGAAATTGGATGGCACACCGGAAGGCCCTGAGAAACCGGCTCGTCCGCTTGTCATGGGACGGGGACAGCCTCTTCCACCACCTGGAACACCGCTGCCGCCTCCCGACAGGAAGACAAAGACAGCGCCAATTCCTGTGCCGAAAAGGAAGCCTATGGCTCCACCCGACCTACCGGAGAGACATAAGGATGAACCGGTACCAAGTGGAAATAACAGTCGACATTCGTTGCCTCCACCCCCTTTACCTAAAAGGCGTAGCCGAGACGAAACAAAAGATGCGCACGAAACCGGAGATGATGGATTACTTGTAGTTGAGGCTCCAGCGAATGATTCTGAGCCTACGACCCCAATGACCGAAGATCCCCCCGCGTATATGCCACCCTGGGTCGAAGATGCAGATGAAGTAGACGAGGACAGCGCCAGGCCACCATCTTCGGCAAACAGTGCCAAGTCCCCTCCTCGGTTGCCTAAAAGGAGGCCACCACATCGGGTACTATCCGGTAGCCCCGAAGAAGATGGACATAAGCTTCCGAGTTGGATGGCAGCGCAAGAAGAAGAGGCACGGGCCAAGAGCACTTTTGTTGATGAAGATTCTGGCTTTCAATAATTAAGGCAGAGAAAGTTTTGATGATAGACACGACAGCAAATTGGATTTTGAGGACAGAATGATTGAACAAAGCATACATGTAACATATTTAGGTGTTGGATCACTGGAGGATCTGGTCAATTGGGATCTGTGGCGTTTATAGGAGCTGATAGAAAGCATTCCTGGAGTTTTTGGGCCATGAGCACAACAGAGCGTCGATGAAATTGGTTATTGGATGTTTGTTTAGTGTCATAATCGAATGTGAAGATTTGACGATACTATAGTTTCAGTCTCCTTTGATCTATGTGTTGAAGTAAAACATCTTTATGGTATACATCTGTAAGTCATGAATCAGCCAGCTGGTACTTAGACAAAAAGTGAATTGGAATGGGGATCTGCGCTAAGTATTCCTATACAAACTCTCATATTTCCCCAGCCAACACGAAGCTTTCTATTTGTGAATAACGCCTTACTTCACAAATTTTCCCTGATGTCCTATGTTCGAGGCAAAATATTCGTCGGGCTGGTCCCCACGAGCTCCAGAATCACTGCAGCGAGGTAAATAATCACATATTTTCATTCCATTTATTCACATGCTCAAATAAGATTCGATACCTGATCCAATAATCCCTGCCTTCCATGGATTCATTGCTTGGTAGTCGTGGTCGTAAAATATTCGTGGGAGCTGCGTAATGTGGCGCTGGCGCCAAGACATCCACGCTACTGAAGGCTGTCGGCCTCGTCCGTAATTCGAACATCCTCAACCCCAAAAACCCAACCTCCTTCCTCAAACGCCTGCACCTCTCTCTACACACTCTTTTCGCGCAATATTTGCCCATTTCCTGCGATTTGTCTGCCAGTTTTGCGCGCTGAGCGCTTGTCAATATGGCGCTGAGCTATGGACCAACGACTCGGAACGTCGACCATGCTAAGTTCGTTGCCTTGGAGCTTCCACTTTCCCCAGAAATGGCGGCAGGATAATTCTTTTGGTTTCGGTCGCTGATTCTTGGTGTTCTAGGTCCGAGGGAGAGCTTGCGATTAATATTCGGAAAGCTACGAGTATCGAGGAGACGGCGCCGAAACGCAAGCATGTGCGGAGTGCCATTGTCTACACATGGGACCACAAGTCCTCGGGGGCCTTCTGGGCTGGCATGAAAGTGTAAGCAGGTCTTTCGCTTTTGGATATTATGGTTATGTGGGATCTGCTGGGTTGGGGTGGATGCATTTCCGGAAACCCCGCCGAGGCCTGGAAATTTACAAGATCTCGTAATTAGAGAGAGGAGAGGCTGACTTTGGTCCTATTATACAGTCAACCCATTCTCGCAGATGAAGTACAAACCTTCAAGGCGCTGATTACAGTGCATAAAGTGTTGCAGGAAGGTCACCCATCGACGTTACGAGAGGCAATGGCAAATCGAAACTGGATCGATAGTCTGAACCGCGGCATGTCTGGAGAAGGATTACGGGGATACGGCCCTCTGATCAGGGAATACGTGAACTTTCTTCTGGCAAAGCTCTCATTCCACAGCCAGCACCCTGACTTCAATGGCACATTCGAGTACGAAGAATACATCAGTTTGAAGGGAATCAATGATCCGAATGAGGGTTATGAAACTATCTCCGACTTGATGGCTCTTCAGGACCTGATAGAGAAATTCCAGAAGTTGATATTCTCGCATTTCCGCAGCGGTGGGAACAATGAGTGTAGGATATCGGCTCTGGTTCCTTTGGTGCAAGAGAGTTACGGAATCTACAAGTTTATCACTAGTATGCTGCGAGCTATGCACACGAGTAAGTTAAAGCAATGCTGTATTATGGATACTTTCTAACAACTTCAGCGACGGGCGACGATGATGCCCTGGAACCCCTACGAGGACGATATGATGCCCAGCACTACCGTCTAGTGAAGTTCTATTACGAATGCTCTAATCTAAGATACCTCACAAGCTTAATCACAGTACCGAAACTCCCACAAGACCCCCCAAATCTCCTCTCCGAAGACGAATCCGCTCCGCGACTACCTCAAAGACCGAAGCAAGAAATCGAGAGACAGATTACCCCTCCTCCCGCTCCGAAGACCAATGAACCAGATGACATTGGAGAGTTCTGGAAGAATGAGCAGGAGCGTCAAAATAGAGAATACGAGGAACAACAGAGGGTACTCGAGGCCCAACAAGCCCAGCAACTTTACGCCCAACAGCAAGCACAATTGCAAGCCCAGCGTGATTTTGAAGAGCAGCAACGGCAACTAGCAGAACAGCAGAGGCGAGAGCAGGAAGCTCTTCTACAACAGCAATATGCGCAGCAAACGAATGGCCGCTTGCAGCAACTCGAGCAGGAGAACTTCGATGCTCGGGCTCAATATGCCCGTGATCAGCTTATGCTGCAGCAGTACGACCAAAAGATTAAGGCTCTAGAGGGCGAACTACAACAGCTCCAAAACAATTATGGACAGCAAATTGGAAGCAAGGATGACCAGATCCGGGCTCTTCAAGAGCAGGTCAACACTTGGCGAACGAAATACGAGGCGCTGGCGAAATTATACTCGCAGTTACGGCATGAGCATCTGGATCTTCTCCAAAAATTCAAAGGTGTGCAGTTGAAGGCTGCCTCCGCACAAGAGGCTATTGACAAGCGGGAGAAGCTGGAGCGAGAGATCAAGACGAAGAATCTTGAGCTTGCCGACATGATCCGTGAGAGAGACAGGGCCCTGCACGACAAGGATCGCCTTCAAGGTGGAAACCGTGAGGAAATGGAGAAGCTCAAGCGTGAATTACGGATGGCTCTTGAGCGTGCTGATAACCTTGAGCGCAGCAAGGGTAACGAGCTTTCTTCTATGCTTTCGAAATACAACCGCGAGATGGCGGATCTGGAAGAGGCACTGCGGAAGAAGACCCGGGCACTTGAAGACGTGCACTCGAAGTACAGCGAGGGAGGCTCCGATGCTGAGCGCTTGTTAAGAGAGAAGGAGGATGAGTTAGAGGTCTACAAGCAAAGCTTAGACGACACTCTGCTCAAACTCAATGAACTAGAAATGTCGCGAGGTGATACTGATCAAGCTTTGGACGGAGAGATTGATGCTATGCTCCTCTCGAACATCGGTAAAATCAACGACATTATTGATTCGGTTCTTCAAGCGGGAGTTCAAAGAGTTGACGATGCCTTGTACGAACTCGACTCTTCCATGCAAGCTGGTAACCAGAACGCTACACCATCCTACGTCCTCTCACAAATTGAAAAGGCGTCTTCTACTTCGACAGAATTTGCCACGGCCTTCAACAACTTCATTGCCGATGGACCTAATAGCAGCCATGCTGAAATCATTCGTGGCATCAACACCTTCTCTAGCTCGATCGCAGATGTTCTCAGTAACACTAAGGGTCTTACACGACTTGCGGCGGACGAAAAGAAGGCCGATCAACTCACCAATGGGGCCCGACAATCTGCACAATCTACTGTTCGATTCTTCCGCGGCCTTCAAAGCTTTCGACTCGATGGTATGGACCCAATGCAGAAGACCGATGTTGTCATTAACAGCAACAATGAGGTCCAGATGAGCTTGCAGAAGCTCAACAAGCAAATAGATGCATTTGCACCCAACAGTGGGAAGCTTAAGGGTGACCTGGGTGATCTCGTTGACAATGAGTTGAACAAGGCTGCTGATGCTATCAGCGCTGCTGCGGCACGACTTGCTAAGCTCAAGTCGAAGCCCAAGGATGGATACTCCACATACGAACTCCGCATCCACGAATCAATCTTGGATGCAGCTATGGCTGTTACAAACGCCATCGCCAAATTGATCAAAGCAGCAACAGTAACCCAGCAGGAAATTGTCCAAGCTGGCCGTGGTTCAGGCGACAAGACATCCTTTTACAAGAAGAACAACCGCTGGACCGAAGGTCTCATTTCTGCCGCCAAAGCAGTCGCTTCCTCGACTAACACATTGATCGAGACTGCCGACGGAGTGCTATCGGGCCGCGCTAGTCCCGAACAGCTCATTGTCGCTTCCAACGATGTCGCAGCATCCACCGCACAGCTTGTCGCTGCTAGCAGAGTCAAGGCTGGCTTCATGAGCAAGAGCCAAGAGTCGCTCGAGCAAGCTAGCAAAGCTGTAGGCGCCGCATGTCGCTCGCTTGTCAGACAAGTGCAGTCTATGATCGCGGATAGGGATCAAGGCGGCGATACTGTTGACTATGCCAAGATGGGTGCACATGAGTTCAAGATTAAGGAAATGGAACAACAGGTAAGACCACTCTTCTCCGACTCAAAGGTCATCATACTAATATCTGAACTAGGTCGAGATCCTACAGCTTGAGAACAGCTTGGCGGCGGCGAGGAAGACGTTGGGTGAGATGAGAAAGGTGTCGTATCAGGAATAGGAAGGCACATTGTGTTGATATGAAAGGTGAATGTGTGAGGGCGAAGGAACGCATTGGACTTGGGCGATCGTTGTGTAGTGGCGCGAGAGAATGCATCGACTTCTTGAAAATAATGGCAAATTTGCAAAAATAGGGCTTGAGATCTATTGCTTCTGTAATGTCAGCCTTCTGAAAGAGTAATGTTTGCTAGAATGATAATGGGAGAGGAATATGAACAGATGATCGAAAGATAAATCAACATCGGGGTTTCAGGAAAAGAGGCCTCTTTTTGGAGTTAAATCATCATAGGAGAAGTGTCGTGATGTATCAATGAAAGAAGTAATTAGGTACTCAGATCCGAGTGGGTCCTTAAACTGCAATGCGAACTCGGGCGGCCCATCCTTGATATTTCGGCGGCAGCCCACACGTCTAAGTCTCGAAATATGAAGTTCATTGAGGAAGAATTTGATTATTATTTAATAAAAAAATATGACTCCTAAGGAACTATTAATTACAGACTCACTCCGAACTCCAACCCCCCTATTCCATGCCCCCGCACCTTCGCCCCTATTCCATGCCCCCGAGTGGATCCCAAAGACAGCCAAGCTACAGGCCATGCACGGGTTCCCGCGTGGGGTACAACCTTGTCCGCATTAGCCCGTTCAGCGACGCCATTTCTATTTCGACGACCCAAGATCAAGACATCGCTTTTATGATCATCACATTGAGATACTTTCTGGCTGGAACTCCGGTCAATGCTTCAAGGACTGATCATATTTCTTTGTCTCAGTAGTGTGACCCCGTCATGCGCCCTTGAAGCCACTGAATGCGAACATCCGATCGGCTGGACTGGTCGAAATGAAGCCTGAGGGAGTTTAGTGATAGTCACTGTTGAAGGGGTTCCATTGCTCGCTCTCTGAAGAAGGAGGATATTCGATTGGATTTTCTAGGGGGGCGTTCAGGGCGTTTGGATCGTAAATTGTGTAAGGGTCCCAGCAACTCGCGTCTGACTGGATTCCGTCGAGACCAAAGAGTTCTTCGTCGAGGTTGTAGTAATCTGACTGCGGGAATTCGAATGGATCTCTCAGGAATTCCTGACCCTCGGTTCCGAGCACCTGGGAGCCTATATCCGCGGGGTCGTCATGAACAAGGGTGGCCTTCGGGGCCCGTGGCTTAGGAATGGACGCAAATAGCCCTTGCTGGGGCGCTTGTTGGAAATTTAAGAATCCCAGAGCAGGATTTTGGCCGGCTATTGCGACTGCATCGGCATGGGAGAGATATCCCAGGGATGCGCAGAAATGGATGACGTCCTTTTCCGTCAAACTGCTGCTCATTATTTCGAACGGAAACAAGCTGAGATCTGGCCGACAGCTTTGATGCAAGACTATCGAGCCGTTTGAATTTGTTTGAACGGCCCATTGCATCATGGCAAGATAATCTCCAACTTCGATAATGCCCATTCTTGGGCAGACAATTTGGAAGAATGCTTCTATGGAAGCATTGGTCTTGCCGACTTGGTCGCGAATGCTGGTGTATGCACGGGCAATAATGCTCCATTTTGCTTTAAAAGGATCTTCGTCCCACATAGCTTTCAGCAGTGGAGATGTATTCTTTTGCTGCATACTCATGAATATCTTCGAATAATAAGCTAGCTCTAGGTCAGTAAAAAATCAGCGAATCAAAGTCAAGTTTAACTTACATCGGAATGCCATCCATGAGTTTACTCCGCGCTTTGCGATTTTAGGCTGCTTGACTAAAAAGGAGTTTGGGGTCAACAGGCCCGAAGACTGCATGCCAGTTCCTTGGGCCCGATGATGGTGCATCATTACCTCGTTCGGTGATGCAGTTAAGTTGAGACTCCTGCGTCGAGGAATGATGGCCGGATGTGCTGAATTACGTCCAGTAGGATGGCCTTGAATAGGATTGGCGATGCCATTCATCACAGGATACTCTATTTGAACTATGGAGCTGTGGTGCTGTGTTGGAATCTAGGATAAAGAAATACTCCGATGCCGTAAGTGAAGATTTCTTTTGTTTGAGGGACGAGTTTCTCGCCTAACTGTCAGGGGCGTTATAACAAAGGACCTCGTCGTTTCCTTGTTTCCATTCATGCTTGCATCTTTACCAAATGTTTTTGAAATGTTTTTGAAATGAGTTTAGAGAATTAGCCCATAGCTTAAATGTTTCACTTGGTCGACTAGAAATGTGCGACTGTAAAATTATTATGTCTGACGCAGAAAATACTTCAATCGACGTCTCACATCTTGTGACAATCCTATGAAGCATATCGCACATTAATGGTTTCATGAGAAATGAAATATTTTAGAAGTTTATATTCCAGCATATATAGTAGTGTGATATGTCAACATGTACATGTATACTGCGAATATATTTCAGGCCTTGACGGATTGTTTCAGCAGGTGAAGCTGTCCGCCTAGTTGGCTTGAGGAAGTGCCCCGTGCCCGTAGTAACAACGAAATCCTCACTTTGATTGCGAGCCGTTAGAGATCACACTAGTGAAATCATGTTTTTCAAATCAAGCTGTAGGTTGAGAGCCACTGTAAAACAACTCTTCCCATGTCGGCTTAACAGCCAACGTTCTGCAAAGCCCTTTTTGCCCTTTGAATCTCCACTGCAAATTGCACGATTCTATGAGAAACCTATATTTGCAGTTCACGTAAAGACTAACACCTTTCAAGTTATATTTATCAGGTAGAGAGATAAATGAACACTGTTATGCTTCTCAAAAAGTGGCTGTTCTGTATTCCCAGCTACGCAGGCATGATTTTTGGGTGTACTACTTAGTAACAGACGTCATGAGCGGTGTTCTGGAGGCAGCGAGAAAGACTACACTTGGCTGGAGAAAAGCGTTTTCCAAAAACTTTGGACATATTTGTTGACGTTGGTGGTCGCTTCATTTCTTCCCCAAACTGGGTTGTGTTAACAGATCCCCCCTATGTTGATTGCATGTACCAGGAGGTCAATCGTTAACGTAGCCGCGAAAGTGCTTGGAGAATTTGCCATATCTAAGAACTAACCGAGAAGCAATGATTGTCTGAGTAAGGAACCATTCACTTTCAAAAGTGAATTGGGTCCGGTTATTGAAAGCGAAGTCGAAGAAATTTTCGCTGATCCTTTAGCACATTCAATCTTCCTCGAGAAGTTCAAAAGATCTGCTACCTCGCAACCTCTTCAGAACATCCACCATCAAAAATTTCAATCGAGACTCTTTCGCGCACAATACAGCATCCTCGATCTATCATCCAACAACATAAATCTCACACTCTACTTTGGTGTCTCCCTTCGGTACACTCACAGCTGCTCGCAATGGCTCCTCCGGACTCCTCGCCCTCAGCGCCAAATCCAACCGTTAGCACGCTTGTACCTTCTTACATTCCCACCATGCTTCGACTCGCGCTTCATAATGCTACAGTAGAGGAGCGAAGTCAGTTCCTTACACTGTGTCAGCAGCATCAGCACTTCTTGAACCAAGCAGGGAAAGTGATATATTTTCTTCCGAGAGGGATGGGCATGAGAATGGGTCTTCAGGTACTGCACAACATTGCAGATAATCTTAGGTTCGTTTTTTATTCGAGTGCCAAATTTCTGCTCTCTAACACTTGTGATAGTGCACGCATTGGTACAAACGTTTTCGTCCACTTTGACATTAACCGTCTGGTCTATCGTATTGGTCAAGTCGGAGACCAGCAAGATCTTAACGACACTGTCGGGTTGAGCATGTTGTACTGTGCTCAGTATATCCCTCCAACCTTTACCTCTGTCTCGCCTCAGGCCCAAAACATTTCTGCACCACCAGTCAATGCCGAGAAGATTCCAAAACCAAGAAATAAGTGGATTCTTTACCGCCAATCTAAACACCAAGAAATTGTCGAAAAATACCCTGGAATGCACACCTCAGAGATCTGTAAGTTTTGCTTCTATAATCTTTCCAGCCCAGAGCTGATATTCTTTAGCTAAGATCATTGGTGCAATGTGGAGAAAGGAGCGACCGAGTGTCATTTTCCACTTTGAAAAGTTGGCAGCTGAGGAGAAGACGGCCCATCTTCTCAAGTATCCTGGTTATAGGGCTCGAAATCGCAGACCTTCGGAGATCAAACGACGCAATAAGAATGTCACACACATCAATGTCACCAAGCCTATACGGGAGCATGAGCAATTAACTGCATCGGAACTCAATATCATGCTTGGCCAAGCTATTCAGCAACCAGTCCCAAACATTCCTTTGTCCCTTCAACCTGAGGAACCCGATCTTTTCGCGCAAGCAGAAATTGACTTTGAAGCCCTTCAAAGCAAAATCCTCGCCGAATCAGAGGAGCTCGTCAAAGAACTCGAGACAGCAACCAAAGGCAGTTCTCAACAATTTGATATCGAATCCGAGAGCAACTTAATTACCAGTCCTTATCAACGAGAGCCTCTTGACTTCAAGCTTCCCTTTGATATACAGCGTGCTTTCGACCAGGTTGATCAACTCCTCGGCTTTGAACATTAATGTTACTCGAATCAACGAGTGGTCTTTCCAATCTCAAGATCTCGACATCTTGACTTCCAAAACCACTGGCAACAGACTCCCAGTCTGCAGTTTCAAAAAACAATCTTCTTCCTCCACGGCATATTCCCAAAACCAGTGCTAAAAGCGCCACTCTCCCGCCAATATCAACCACCCATTTCCATTTCCTCAACTCGGAGTACCGAAGGCAACCTGGCCCCTCCTACCACACCCTCGACACACACAGGCACCTCTTCTCAGCTTCCTCACTAGATCGAAGCTCCCCATCCAATTTCGGTACATCTACATATGTCTTTTTTACGATACCCAATGCATTCTCGCGCGAAAACAACATCTCGATTTCGGCTGTCTACTCGAAGGAGGAAATTTAATGGGCGGAAGAGGGGACAAGACTGGTCCCCAAAAAAGTCACAGCAGCAATCGAGCAAGTCTTGTACCTGGCCCTGCGGTTAAGGAGCTGGTTGATACATGACATGAGCTGATTTTTTCATTTCAGATTTTCAATTTTCCTTGCTTTTTCCTGTAACTCATTTGGAGCAAAGGCCCGGCGTGGTCATGGGGGATGCTTCTGGATGGGGCTTGTACACTAGAATTTCTGGGGTTGAGGGGTAATGGATGCTTTCAAACCATTATCTCCTCCCTGCTGTGACGCCTTTGCTGCTAATTCCCTTGATGTGATGTATGGAAATCCCTCATGAGTCCGCCTCCTTCCCACTTGCTCGGTCCAAAATCCTCACCTTTCACGACCCAAAATTCACTCATCCCAAATCCCTCATACAAACCTCATTCAACACCCCCGAAAATTTCTGCTCTCGAACATCAGAAAATTGAATGGCTGGTAACAGAACCTGAAATCGAGGAGGCTGGGAGTTATTGCCATGCGACCATAAATCTGCTAAGCGAGCGACCTCTCGGCCATAAAGGATACAAGTGAATGCGAACCGCCTTGTGACTGCAAAATTGGGATGCGAAAATCGGAGAAGGGGTTGGAAAAACTGTGAGTATTGTGTGGCTGGGAGTGACAAGGCGAGAGGCAGGGGCGATGCGCTGACGTGACGTATTTCTTGGGACAGGACAGTGCACGTGAGGAGCCGGAATCATTATATGCATAGGGTACATAATCTTGCTGAACTCCTGAGCAACATTCTCCGAGTCTTGAAGGAAGAGAGGACTTCAGGGTGCATTTTCCAAACAGCAGCGACGGCGACGACGGTCCTCATCATCGTTGCTGTCGTTGGTGTTAAGATTCCCGGAGGCACCTGCATTCTGTTGTTGAACTATTTGAAATAGCGCGCGCTTATTCGAAATAGTGAGACACTATATCCAATTAGTGCGCGCTTACCGAAGATGATAGGCGCTATCTGGAATTGGCCCACGCTGTTTCGAATTAGCTCGCGCTATTTCCAATTAGCTCGTGTCTATCCCCAATCAGCGGGTGCTATTTCGAATTAGCGCGTACTATTTCGAATTAGTATAGCAGCAGGAATAGTGAGAAGCTACGGCTCAAGCATAAGTGCCCCTTCCTCGATTAGATGATTTTCCTTTTAGACAGCAAGAGCATCGCTTTCTTGGGAGCTGAGGGGGATTGAGACTTTGTAGTCGAAGTAACTATATTGTCTTTCTAGGTCTAGAATCCACAATTAGAAAACATGATACAAGTTCCCAGTATACACCCCCCTAGCTACAATGTCTCGCGATCCAGCGCCTTCCCTGGTTTAACTCCTGCTTTTACAATATATCGAGGGGTATCAAATGCGCGCCGATAGAAACTTCATCTGCGAGCAAGAAATGATTAACAGGGGTTCTTTTCGAAGAGAGCGACATGCCCTACCTTAATAAGGTGGCCAATCTCTCGAAGCTCTCAAGCTTCATAAAGCAGCCTCCTTCCAGCCGCTTATGATCCGTCACCAGTCCAATCACTACTCCATATAAACGTCCCACATCGCCACTGGGTATTCTTCTCCTTTTGGCCAGAAGGTCCTAAAGGCCGAGGACACATGTAAAATGATCTGCCGCGATTGACGCCGGCCTTCTTCGTCGTGAAACTTATACATGGCTCGTTATGCTCGCATCGAGGGACAACCCGCCCCCCCAGGAGCTTCGACCACGACTCCTTAGCGACGATCGGGTCGACAAAAGCTTTCTGCTCAGATGCTTGACTGGGTGTGATGCTTTCTGAGATTTCGATTGAAGGGTCTTTAGATTCTGAAGGAGCTGTGCCCGGCGTGTCGAATGAAGGAGCAAGCGATGCTGTAACACTTGGTGTCTCGGGGCCATTGAGCATCGATGAGGATTGGTCTTCGACAGACACGGAGGAGGGCGTCGGGGTTTTGGGCTTGAAGAAGCCCATGAGGCTGCTCTGGCCTTTGCCTGTTTGGGGTTTCGCGGTGGGTGCCGATTTTGAAGACGCCGCAGATTTGCCACGCTTCTGTGGCTTGGTTGTGGTGTTGCTTGGTTCACCTGGTCTCTTGTTGTTTGGTTTTGAGGGGCTTATAGTTGATGGCTTAGCTGGACTTCTTATAGGCGTTGCCACTGGCTCTACCATGGCACTTTCATCCGTAGGAGGAGGTGTCTTTGAATCCGGCGTATCATTGGGCTGATGGCTTTCTGTTCCAGGAATATTGCTCGTCGTCGATAGCTGACTATTTTCCTCTTCTCTAACGAGCTCAGCATTTGAGATAGTGCTCTCCTTTGTGGACAAGGGCGGCTTCTTGGCGAACATATCTCGAATGCTTCGACGGCTGGTAAACTCAGGTATAAGCCTCGCAGACATGGGCAGAAGATCTTTGGCAGACCATTCGCGTTCCTTATTTCCTCCCGAAAACATCCCAGAGCTCATAAGGTCTCTGATATCAACCTCTGATCCATCAATTTCCACCTTATCCTTGAACACGGCGTATACTGGGCAATGGTCAGAGCCCATCAGCCCTTCTTGGATGTTGGAGTCGCTGAACCAATCCTTAAAACCCTCGCTGCAGATTACATAGTCGATCCGTGAACCAAAATTTCCCGGTCGAGCATTTATCTTCTGCTCCCAACACGTGTACATACCTTTCCGAGTCGGGTGAAATCCACGGCAGATATCCCACATTACTGGCTTTTCTCTTCCTTCGTCCCGCTCCCCAACAACCTTCCCTCCCACCAGTAATTGATTGAACATCCGCCTTGATGGTGATGAGAAATATTCTTCTTTGGTCATGTTGAGTTTCTTTAGCTGGTCCTCCAGCTTGGCAGTATCCAGCTCCTCTCGAATGATATTCAAGTCCCCAGTCAGGAAAACTCGCTTGCCAGCTGCAACGAGGTTTCGCACTCGAGCATCCAGAGCATTGAGAAAGCCGATGCGGAATTCATCTCGACTTTCGTCACGATTAGCAGGGCAGTAAGTACCAATGAGAACAAAAGCTGGAAATTCAAGAACCACACAACGGCCTTCGGAGTCGAGGGTAGCAGGATCGACAGAGGAGTCTGAGAGTTGGAAACCAGTGGGGTATCCACCAATCTGCTGGTCTTCGGGTAGATCGCGGAAGCTGGTCGTCGAGTTGGGAGGGGTCAAAATCCCCGTGATGCCTTCCTCCGCTCGGATGGGGGCGCAGGTAGCATTGCGGGTATAGATTGCAACGCCAGAGTATCCTAGAAACTCAGTCAACAGCTAATACATGACTCGACTGAATATTTTCACCCTTCTTATGTTTAGGGAGACTGAAAAACACGTCCCACCCGGGAACAAGAACCATGTCATCGCTGAGATCTTTGCGTTGAATCTTCGTTTCTTGCATGACCACGATATCTGCTTCAAGAATATCGAACATGGCCTACAACATTTAGCATTATTCAACTGATTTCGATTCTGATTTCACATACGGCGAAGGTTTTCTCTTGGCGCCATGGCTGATACTGAAATGGATTCCTGCTTCACGTTGGTATAAAGCTCCAGGAAGAGCAGCACATCTTAAAAAATCGTACCTGATCCCATTTACTACTTCCCATCAGCTTCAATTCAAAATTCAGAGTTCACAGACTTACCGTTCCACGTTGTGATTCGAAACCCCCGCCTTTGCTCCATACTTGCCACTAGCTACCAGCTTGATATTGTGAGGTCTTTGATGCGGCCATTCATTTCCACCGACACGGTTCCAGCAGTAGACGGAATGACAGCTGTGAGGCCTCAAAGCTTCACGTTACGCCTCTTTCATTATAACGCGTTAATGTTCCCCAGAATTGTCGCGAAACTTTCTCGAGGTCAGCCGTCGTCATTCACGATCACGTGAATCGTGCCAAGCTTCCCGACAACCTCAAAACCGTACGACCTCATCCGATCCCAACCTCGAAACCGCAATTGAACCACCACCACCCAAAATGTTTCCCCCACGAACCCTCCTCCGCTCTTCTCAGCGCTTCCTGCGCGCTCCAGCTCTCCGCCGCACCACCCAGCGTCGCGCCGCGAGCACAGAGTCGTCTTTCACTGGCGCCGAGGATAACGCTTTTAACCGTGAGCGAAAGGCCGTTAAGGACCATGCTGCTGCTACGTCTGGTATGCCCTCCCTGTCCTCTTCTCCATTCAAAAGTAATTTGCAGCTGATACGTGAGGGGTAGATCTCTGGCGCAAGCTTTCTATCTAGTAAGGAAAACCTTGATGACGACAAAGGAGGAGAAGGGATGAAGGAGGGGGCTAATGACAGGACAGTGCCGTTATCCCAGCGTTGTTGATCTCTGGTGTTAATGCGTATAACCTCTGGCACGAGCATTGGAATCATTGGTCGCATATGCCTCCGCTTGAGGAGAGGGCTGAGTACCCATACCAGAACATCCGGACGAAGAACTACTTTTGGGGGGATGGTGATAAGGTGAGTCTTCTTGAGTGTTGCGGTGAGGGTAGAGATGACATGTGCTAATTATGTGATGCAGACTATCTTGTGAGTATTTCCTAGACATATAATAACGAGCGGTGGTCGTGGGGAGAAGAGGGGTCGAATGGACAGAGCTAACGGAAGACAGCTGGAACGACAAGGTTAACTACCACAAGAAGGAATAGATGTGAAGATGATGATGGTTGGAAGGGATATGTGATGGTGGAAGATTACGGAAGTAGATGGGTGACACTATGAGGGGATGCATAAACCGACTGTACATTTCTCTTTGAGTCCTAGCAAATACAGAAGTCGAAAACATCCCGGAAGCATTGGTATCTCGTGGTTGATCTTGCTGTGCAGAACTTCATGAATCATGAAGTTGTTGAGGCCAGAGAATGAGGAACGTTTTAAATCGTTTTTGGAGAAGTACTTCTGGGAAGGCTGAGGTCGCATGTCAAAGGAGTGGAGAGGCCCCCGAGTTTCAGAGGAATGGTAAGAATTGTCGTTAACATCATATCATGGGTATCATATCTAAGCCCCTAAGCCCAAGCCAACGCGGCCTCCTTTTTCAAGTCCAAATACTTACTCGCATAATCATTAGCCAGCACCGGTTCACCCACAACCTTCATAATCGTAGCTTTTTTCGCCATCATCTCACACTGCCCCTTGATATCCTCCAGCGCAGAATACTCATCAAAAGCCCTATTAATGAACTCCAGACACCTAGTCAGATTCTCCTTTCGTTTCAGACTCCCAGCGTCGGCTCGTCCTGCTAGTCCCATATGCGAATCCACGAGGTAGGAATAGAGCTGCGCATTCATGGAAAAGTTCTCGCATTCGAGCGCGCGGGGGATGATGGCAACCAGGATTTGGGCAGCGGCTTGGAACTCGGAGAGCGAGTTGAGGATGTTGGCTATGGCGCCCATTGCGGACCAGAGGAGTGGGATGAGTCGGGCTCGCCATGCTATGCTTGCTGCTCGTACTGCCACCGAGAAGCCTTTCTGAGGACGTCCAGACTTATCCTGCAGGCCAGCCTTCAAGATCAGAAGCCTCACACGGTAGGCGATGTCGTCGCCCTCTTCCTGCATTGTTGTAGCTAGTCTTTCAATCTTTTCCAGAGCACGGCTGAAGTCAGTGCGCCTGATGAGATAGTCGACGTGCAGCATGCTGATCTCGAACCACATTTCTGGGTCGGCATCCGCGCCATTGGATTGCAGAAGTTGTGAAAGGAGCTGGTCAGCACCGTCCAGGTTATTCCTATGAAGATCCCGCTTCAAACGAAGAATGCCACGGTACTTGAGCCAGTACTGGTTTGTCTTCCAGGATCGCAGGGAATTCTCATCTAAGCTTTCAAGTCTCTTCATAGCTTCGTCATAATGACCCTTCTCAGCCAATAATTGTGCAACTCGGCAGGTAAATCGTAAGATATCGTCAAAAAGAGCATACCGAGCATGAGAGCTGAGAAATATCTCGCAGTATTCCCTCGACAGATGGGATACGCCTAGTCGACCCCATAAAGAAGAAGACATCGCCATCTGCGGCCCCATCATGCTTTTCATATTCTTTTCCACAATGAGCTGCGAGCTCTTTAGTATGTTCTCAAAGGCAGTCGCGATGCTTTCACCACTCGACATGCCCACTTTCGCTTCACTCAATAACGATGAGCTCCATAGCGTCCACATCCCAGTCTCTTTAGCCTTATTGCGTAGGAATGAAAGGCCTTCTCTCTCAACGCCAAGCATATTTGTAGAATCCGTTCCACGAATAAGCTTCGGATGGGCTTTGCCGAAATGATAAAGCCAGTTCAGTGCAAAATTGAGGCAAGGCATGTCTTTGTTCTCCCTAGCTGTTGAGACTGTCTCCAGCATTGCAGCAACAGCTTCTTCGTAGCATCCGAAATCTGCTTGGAGAACTGCGAGGTTCATAAGAGCATATTGGTAGAAAAGACGATCCCGATTCTGCATCGTATAATCAAAGTACCGGTGAAGATTGTCGAACGATGTAGGATAATCGCCGGCCCTCCACGCATCGAGAAAGCTAGATTTCTGTTAGCGGCAGCTCCCAATTGTTATAGAATGCGTAGCGTACTTATGATAATGTGACAAGCTGGGAATCATAATACCATCCTGAAGAATACCCTGAAACTTGTCTCGAACCTCGTACGGTATTCTGATACCAAATTCTGCAATCGTGAGAACTTGACCCACAGCAACAACATGGTATACTCACTCTGCATCTGCTCGACCTGAAACTCCAGCAACTTCTCAACATCGTCCGTACTAACACACCCCTCTCCCGCATCCCCCAAACTCATCCCCCCATAAGCAACCAGCTCCAACATCTCCGTAGCCTCCGGTCCCCAGTCCTCCTCCCCATCCTCCAATGCCTTATCCCCAGCCCATCTGCCTAGCGCACCATTCCTTCTACTCCAATAAACCTTTGACTCCTGCCTCCACTTCGCAAACGCAATCCACAGCGCCAGGGCATCGCTGAATCGTAGCCTATCAAATTCTACTTTTGCCCTGCGAACAAAGCTCCCGCATGGTGATGTGCGAGAGAGAAGAATCATATCCTGCGAAGGAGGAGGAATGCCCATTTCACCATCTTTCTTAATCTCCTCAGGACTCTTCGCCAACAACACCGCTCTATTCGCAAAGAACTCATGCAACGCATTCAAACTATCAATCCCCCACAACTTCTCCAAGAACTTGTCCCATAATGTCCGTCCCGGGACGCCTGCTGCAGAAGGATGGGCGGAGAGGAGTGTTTCGAAGGAATGGAGATCGAGGATGAAGGGCAGAGATTCTAGGGAGCTGGAACTGCGGGCTTGGGATTTTATTGTAGCGGGGAGGAGCTGGTTGAGGATGAAGGAGAGGATGGGCAGCGTGGATGTGGTTGGGACGGCGGCTTCGGTATAGAGTTCGATGAGGGCGAGGAGGCCGATTTTGGAGGGCGTGAGGAAGCGTGTCATGATTGGTGAAGGGTTATGATCTGTTCTGATACTGGTAATGGTAACTCCATGCTCGAAAACGAGCTTCCCTTGAGACTGCAGTTGCTGTGTTTCGTCACCAAGAAGTTGATGTTCAGGTTGACGCGTTTGGGCAGACGCGATTTCTCGCCAACGATGTGCCCCGCAATCTTCACTGATTCCACCGCTTCAAATACAGTACTTTCACAAAACTTAATGATAGTATTGATAGCATGCTAGATCCAAACTTCAAGTCTTATTCAAGGTACTGAATAACTTAGGAATACAGGTCAATAAGATTCCACTTCGAGCATGATTTGACGAAGTAGCAAAAGGCCGACAAATCGGACAGGACGAGTAGCTACTGGAGAAATCGGGACTCTGTCCAAGGCCATTCTGGAACCCCATATAATCATCCACTTAATCTCCAACTTTGTTATAGTTTACCATTCATTGCAGTAGTCGATCTTCTACGTTTGACGTCTTCCAGCACCAATGCCTGGTTCTCTCACGTCATGTCCAGTATCTAGTGCTAGTAGTGGAAAACAAAGTATTCGATTTTCATCTTGTCATTTCAGTTCTCATTGATTGTCTCACAAAATTTAGAACATTCACGAAAGCGCCAGGATTTTGAATCGTGTATTTCTTCGCTCTATTCTATTGGGATCATAACTTCCCAACATCCTCGGAATAATCAACAACGCATCAACACCACGCTTGCACTTCTCAAAAAGAAATGTGCCTCGTTACCCGCAAAACATACGCCAACTGCCAATGCCGGATCAAAAGGATCAAAGGTGTGCAAAGAACACGTTGAGCACACGAGAAAACAAATCGACGATGAGCCATGTCCGAATCTGAAGAGGGAGAGGATACTGGTTCTAAATGGAGGCTGTCAGCAGCAGCATGCTTGTCGGAAGAAACGGGAAACTCACTGGTCATTTGAATGTCAGGACGCAAAGGAGCTGGAGGGCTTGTGACCAGGCCAGGGCAATTCCGCCAAACGTTCGTCCTACAGTGAGAGAATCTGAAAGGCAGCGAAGGACTAGTTGCGTTTCTTGAATTTCATTGCCCGAGGAATTATTACTGGCTTTGTCCTCTTGATTACCTGGAGATGTTCCCCGTACTTGACCAGTTTCGGTTGTTGCTGGTCGTCTATACGATATCTAGAACGAGGCGAATGAGCAATGAGAGCAAGACGTGCAGTATCCGATCGTCGTAGCTTTCTACGGGCCATCTTCCAACCTCTTTTCCAATAATCAAATGAAGGGGCGTCTGGGGACGGCGAGGGCGCACCAGACCTAATTTCACGATTTGGAGATTCTGGCGTCTCAGCGCTGGAACCGCTGCTGGTATCTCTTTCGAGAGCACATTCCGGTCCAAATTCAAATTCGGAGTCATCTTCGTAGGGAGACTGAATTCCGTCGGGAACTTTATTCGATCCGAATTTGAATACGGAGTTATCATGGTAGGGAGGCCGAACTCCATCGGAAGCACTATTCGATCCGGATCCGTCCCACGAATCACCTTCGTGGCGAGACTGCGTCTTGCTCTTGAAACCTTCCGCTCTCTTTGCCTTTCCTGGGCATCCCTCACGTAGCGGCTGTGGCATGTAGCATTTCGTCTGCGGCTGGTGCAAGTCTCTATGTCTCCTGGGTCTTTCTCCTTTATAACCCTATAATAGGAGTAAGAAATAATGAAAGGGCCAGTGAACTTGAGCACTTACAGATACGCGAGCCATTTTCGGTCACCCACACGCACCCGAACACAATCCCAAGTCGAAATCCAAAGGCCCAGAAAGAAATACTCTAACAATGTCCTGGCTGGAGTGGAAGAATGTTATGACAGTACAGTTGTGGATGCGTGAACGATGGAGACGAGTGGAGGACGGTGCTTGGGAACTCTTCATAACAGCAGCAGGGAGGGAGTCGCTCCTTCCTCTGGTTAGTCCAAACTGTAGCTTAGGTGGATTAGCCTCTCAAGGACGGCGCGACTTACAATGCTTTCCTTAACTGGGACACTTCGTCCCGATTTAACTTTTCGTCCTGCAATTAGCCATAGCTTTCAAGCCAAGCCCTAATACAGAATTTCTCGCCACAAAATGCCCCATATGTAACAATCTTACACTTGTATTGATATATATACAAGCTCATCATGACTTCTCATTCCACTTAATCTTCTGCCCATGCGTACTCTTCAACTGCCCCTCCTCTAACCTATCATCCTCCTTCAAAAACTCCTCCTCCATCCGATTCGTCCCCCATATCCTCTCAATACTCAAATCAAACTCCCCCGGTATCCGATCAATAAGCCCGATCCCCACCGTCCTAATCTTCGCCTTCAACATCTCCCTCTGCGGCTCCACCACAACACCGTGATTCGTCCGCACAAACTCGCTCCATTTGATCAGCACCGTTTCCCATTCCCCCGGTCGCCGTGCGTATAATCTGTGTTGGTGGATGTCGGTCGGTACTATTGATTCGGTTTGTAGATTGACGAAGTATTTCCTGCCGTCACTCTTTACGCGTAGGGCGAGGAAGGCATAGGCGTCCATGTCCCATAACGATTTTCCGAATATAGTAGCCGGTCTATCATATGTTCGCCAGGCTGCAAAGCCTGTCCGCTGGACTTCTGGTCTATTGACTGGTAAATCGATCGAAATCTTGCCGTGGAATCTAGCATGGGCGTTTTTGTTTTCGGAAGGTGAGGGGTTTGGGTTTGTGGAGGGAGCAATCCATTTTAGGTGGGAGGTGGAGAAGCCGCCGATGTCTTTGTCGGACATTACTTTGCAGCTTTTTATCTCGTCGGGGTGGTGGAATGTTTTGAGGGGGAAGGGTTTCGTTGCGCGGGATACACCTTCTGCTCGCAATGCTGGGAGGTTTGTTAATATTTTGTGAGGGCATTTGGGGGCAATTGGTAGTACCGAACAGAGATAACCTTTTGAATTCATCGAGACTTCGGCCGATGAAGCCTTTATTTAATATGGGCGTGGCCTTCATTGTGATGTCTACTACTGCATATCGCAATGTTTGGAGCAAGTGGGTTGCAGATGAGGAGCTTGGTGCTCTGTTTGGTCCGTGCTCTGTCTTTACAGGGGTATTTTCGACGACAAAGATCAGACGAAAGGACAACGCTGCTTCCCAATGTCCATTTAGTATTTCTTTAATAGGTCAACTCCATCAGTTAGATGTCGTGATTCTAGTTCTTTGCGTTGCTTTTGCTTCTTGAATTCTTCAAATTTTCGCTATCATGTACAAATTCATTCAGTCGTAAGCTTCCACTCCTCCTTGCCAGAACCACTTTCAACTAGGAAGCATATACATTGGTCCTCTTTTCATCGACTATTTCCCTTGAGAAGGCATTCGTGGAATTAATTCTATGTGCCAGCTGCCTAGACTGGAATCTTTCTCGCTCCTTCCTTTCGTAGCATCGTATAGCCCAAGCTTTTCCAAAACCATAGCCTTCAATGTTGGTGTTGCAAGAAACGCTTCCATCTTCGCGCCGACTGGAGAAATGTCTGCAGGCATGAGAATTTCCGTTTCTTTCAAGTCTCTTCTATGACCATTGAAAGTTGTCTGACTCCAAACTTTGTGTATTATTCTGCTGTCTTGCCATTGCACGTTGAAACGTCGGTTGATGATCTTGATCTGCTTGCGGGCTATTTCTGTTACTAGACGTTGCTCGGGTCATTGTTTTGTTCGTGAGTTCTGTTTTCAAGATAGTCGAATGGCAAGTTCAAACTTCGGACGCTGTAGGTGACTATGCTGATGAGGAGTCCTTGGATCTTCCAGAAATGTACTGACATTGATTTATTAGTAGAATGACACTTGGGGAAAGGGCTGGTTCTTCTCTTCGAAGCTCACATTTCGTCGCTGTTGCATGCGTGATAGGTACTGCAGAGCAAACACTCGTGAAGGCTTGCCAAAATTGAGGAAGTCGTTGCCGTGGCAAGTGCTTCCGAGGTCGCTGATACAGTATCAAAGTTTGACAAGGGTTCTAGCGAGATACACAGAACAGATTCTGTCAAAAAATGCACCACCTTTTTTATGAGCCCTGAGGAATGCACCGCTTTCCAATCCCTGCAAAATTCGAGTTAAATAGCTGGTTCCCAAAAGCTCCACTGAGTCGATCTGTACTCGTTATTCAATCTTTCAAGCTCACAGAATGAAGTTTAACCACCGAAACCATGCTCGACGAACTTCAAAGGCAAACCAGGGCCCAGGTCTTCGATGAGGTATGCATTTTTATTCTATTATCCAAGATAACAATTTTTGTACCAATAGGAAGATCCCCAGTCAAAGCTAACTCCTCAATCCACACACACTATTAAGGAACACCCTTACGCCAAGCTGATCCCACTTGTGCCTGGCCCAGACAGCGCCCACAGACCCAACAACACAATACCGTTACGTTCACAATACCATTGCTTTCTGCTCTTACGAAAACTGCAGAAACTATAAGAACCTCCAATACTTTCTTGATCAGTTTCAACATTCGCACATTCAATCTCGAAAATCCAAAATGTTCGACAATAGCATTGTTCAACAATAGCGACGGCAGACAATAGCAACGACATACCAGGAAACTCCCGCAAGATAAGAAAGCAATTCCCATTTGCAAAATTTTATCCGGGATTCAACAAGAAGTTTTCGATTCCGAGCAAGTGCTTGGCTCTGCTATCCTCTGCCCAAGGGACTCGGGACTCGGGACTCGGGGCGCATGTCCAGACTATCGATGCTTCCATTCCTACTTCAAAGCTCATAATAGCAAGCACTTCCTTTATTTTGGAGTCAGTCTCTGTTGCATGCAAAGTTTGATATCTGGTTATTTTCCATACCCCACATGGAGGCCAAGGAGAAGTCCTCCGGTTAGGCTGGGATATTTCCAACAGCTATGCATTCATGCAATCTCGAAATTCGCATCCAGCTTTTCCTCGCAAGTACTATTTCAATTGTCATGACAGTATGGTGTTGTAAGGTGCTGCTGGGCTTCGATGTGCAGAAAGCTTTGCACTTCCGCTCGTTCGGCACATGGTTCGAAATCAAAAGACTCTTCCCCATTTCCCCAAAGCAATTGTTACTTTCATTTGCTATGGTTACGAGAGTGCAAGTATGAGGTCAACTAAAGAAATATTATCAAGAGCACTTCATCGCGCCACTTGCATTCACTTAAATGGGCGCGAGAACTATTGGTCCAGATGAATTAGACACGGTCTCTGCCAAGATGAGGGACACTTTCGCACTTGCAATGATCACGGTTTCAACATGATTTCATATCTTTGAGGCATTGGAAAGTCAAACGGTTTCTGAAGTTGCGAATGCAAAAATTGTCGAAGTGAATAGCCTCTTTACGATATTTATAGCTGGAATCTAATAATTCCGAGCGGGGTATCTTGGCCTAAGGAGATAAAAATAGCTTTCCACTCTTTTGATGCCTTGGCGTTAACATTTCATTGAGACATCTTTTGGATTTCATTGAGAAAGGCCGTGCTTAAGGACTTTGTTCGTAGTTCCTAGAGTTTGTTTCATCCGCTGAGCTTCTTCCATAGTCTGGTCTACCTCTCACAATGCGGTAAGCTTCCAACAACATTCAATCTTCATCCGAACTATTATCGTTTTTCTTTAGCGTGAGACACTGCATCACCTTGATGCAGAACTCCCGAAGCATGCTATGTTCGTGATGTCGGACACTGTCTGGAGTAGCAAAGCAAGACAGGTGGACATCGCCATGAACCATCAGACTGCGCTGTCCAAGCCATGGGAAGGAAATGTAATAGTTTCTACTTGTAATCTCTTACCCTTAAACCCTTCGAGTGAGCAACCAAAGTATCGCAGTGACAATGGACTCGTTTCATGGCTTGCCTTCAACACGGCACAAGGAGAGAAACCCATCTGCGTGCCGCTTCGGCTTCTCGTCTCCTCGATGGCAAGACCAGCTCCACCGCCCAACCCCCCTTTCCCCACCCGAGACCAAGACCAATCAGACGCGTCAACACCAACGCCAGCCGCTCGAACTTCGCGTTTGCCTCCATTGTAAGGCAAGCTCCAGTTAGCGCAGAATTGTCAGTATAAAAGGAAGTCTTCGGTCCTGAATTTTTCAAATCTTTTCAACACACGGCTTCTCTCAACACCAACCGTGTCTCCGTCTCCATTGTCGCGCTCTCCAACTCCGCTCATTCCTTTCCTTCCTGCTCCTTCTCACACCTGCCTCTACATCTACGCTTTCGAGAGCATACAAGCAGTCATCATGTCTTGCACAGATAGCAGCTTCAGCGCGGCCAGCGATGCTGGGGACGATTCGCAGAGCCTTGTGTCTGGCATCGAGAGCAATGGTACGTAACTGACATTCCATTTACTCTCAACTCCTCTCTCTTCGTGCCAGCACATCCCAAGCATCATTTCCTCATCCTTTGACATCGCCGTCGCGTCAAATCCGTGGGCTAAGGAATTGATTCCTCTCCATCCCGAAGTCTCCCAAGCTCCTTCCTCTCACGCGCTCGTCGCATACCTGTCTCCTCCCAGTCATCCTCATCATCCCGCAGCAGTGCCTTTCCCAAGATTCCCATATTCTATTTTCCAATTCAAAACACCCCTCGCATTGGCCAAACCATCCAGAATTCCAATGACGCACGCTACGAGCAATACTGTACTTCATCTTATTGAGCTATGGCTGCTTCTACATCCATCATTTCCCTAACCTCTAGAGATCCACTTGCATCGGGGATTTCAGTTATTCGTTTTCAAATATGCTCACCCTGGCTCCTCAAAAAAATTTCACTCCTCAAATTCACTTTGTAAACAAAAGACGCGTCTTGGCGTCTTCAAGTTTTGGCTCGTCTTGGGTTGGCTTCACTCACCTTCAATAGCTCTTTCCTCATCTCCTTCACAGCCAATACAACCTTGAGACTAACTCCATACAGGCGGCGCTCCCATCGAAGAACTCATCAATCTCTCCATTGACGATGATTCGGCTGTCGATGTCAACTCTGAGGCATCGGGCTCCTACACCATTGATTCCGCCAAGAGTAGCAAAGGCTTTTCTCCAAGCAAGGAGCCGTAAGTACATTCCTACACCCTCATCACGTTGCAGATAAAATCTAACACGTCCGCAGATATCGCCCACCCTTTGTGATCAAGGGTTCACAAGCTGATTCGGATGATGTTTTCCGTTCTTCCCCGCGCCGCTCAAACTCTCACAGCTCCTCCAACCAGCGCACCCCAACTGCTCCCAAGGCCTCTCGTGGTCTTATGGATGGCAGCTGGCGCTCAAGATCTAGCTCTGAGGGCTCTACTGGCGACGTCTCTTCTCCATCCCGCGAGAAGGTTCAGCGCGATGCCAAGCGCAATGGTAACCGAACCCCTGGATCCAACGGTTGTCAAATCCGAGAGTACGCTTCATCCAGCCCTCGAAGCAACCTCACTGGCTATGAAGTCATCACCGATGATGATGCTCAGGCTAAGTTTCCACCTTCATGCTGCGTCTTCGTTGCCAAGTAAGTTCTAGCCTTTCAATTCTCCACTTCGAGCTGACGTTTTACCAAGCTTGCTTCAATCTGAGAACGAAGAGGCTCTGCAGGCTGCCGTCACCAAGGTCTTCAGCGAGTACGGTATTGTCTTTGTCAAGATCCGTCGCGACCCCAAGCATATGCCCTTTGCTTTCTGTCAATACACTGTAAATTCTTTCTCCCATTGATTGGATCTTCTCTAACTATCTTCAGGACGTCCGCCATGCCGAGCGCGCCATCCGTGAAGGTAGAGGTCGCTTGATCAACGGTCGCCCCTGCCGCACCGAGAAGGCCAAGGCCCATCGTGAGTTAAGTTCGATCTTCAACGAGCCCGACAACATTGCTGAAGTGTCTCGAGGTTTGTTCTTTGTTGAGCGCAAGTATGGTCCTGTCGTTACCCCTGAGGAAGTTAGAAAGATGATGTGCCACTTTGGCACAATCACCCAATGCTACACTGCATCCGGTGTTGAGCGTGCTGCACTCAACCTCAACGAGGGTGTCATCATTGAGTTTGAGATGTACGATGAGGGCCAAGCTGCATTTGCCGTAAGTAAACCTTCCAAACTTATGAACATTTGCTGATTCTTCCAGGCTTTCCGCGGTCATGAGGTCTTCAAGGTCGCCGCTGTCAACGGCATGGCCACTCCACCTCGCACAGATTCCTCACACAGAGCCTACCTTGACCGTTATCACGCTGATAGATCCTCGATATTCGTCGGTGCTCTTCCAGCTGATGTCGGCGAGCCTCAGCTCCGCCAACTCTTCGAACTTTATGGTCCCATTGTTGACATCGCCATCAGAATCACGCCTTCTAGATATGATCCTGAGGAGAGCATCTGCTTTGCTTTTGTCGAGTATCGTTCCTGGGAGTCGGTTCCCAGAGTCATGGCTGCAAAGGTAAGTTCGAGTAACCCAACTTCAGTCAAGGTACTAATTCCCGTAGAACACAATTACCCTCAATGGAAAGCCTCTCCGCATTTCACAGAAAGGTGTTATGACCCGTCGCAACCCTGTCCAAAATGAGTCTCCTGCCCGTCGTCGTGAGCCAGTCTCGCCCATCGCAGCCTCTCCAATGACCGCCCAGTCACCTTCCCACTACGGCTTTTACGGCTACAGTCCCATGAGCTACCCTTCCACAGCGACTCTTTACACAGACGGTCAAGGCCAGTACTACACTGCCTACGCCAGCCCCCATACTTCCCCATCCTACTACAGCCCCAATTACGCTGCCACCAGCCCTGCTCAGCAGGCTTACTGGCCCCAAGCTCAACCATACTACTGGGGAGGATATCCAGCTCCAGCATACGGCGCCTACACTCCATCGAACCAACAGCAGCAAGCCTCTCCACCGCCATCCAGCTATGCACCCCCATACACCGGAGCTACCGTCCCCACTGTCTCTGATGTCGACCGCGCCGTCACTCCCACTCCCTCTGGCCACGAGTCCTCTCTCGAGTCCTAATGCTCCCCATCTCTGACACGCTGCCTCCTTCTTGCGCGCTGTACAAATCACGTCTTTCTTTCTTGTCATGTTGTCACAGATACCCCATTGTCACAATTTCACTGTTGACGCTTTGCACCTGCACACTTCATGTATTCGGAACACACGGTTAGGGTAATAGAAAAGGGTAGAATGAAAAAGGTAAAAGGGATAAAGGGTAAAAGGATTAGGAATGGGAAAAGATCTGCCACAAAAGCTTGCTTCACATACACCATTTAGCTTCATGTTTTCTTTTCTTTTATATGTCATGGCACTGTTAGGTTGTCTGACATTCTAGCCCTGATGACCTTCTTGCTCCAGTTGGACAAGTACGGTTGGGATAGGGGGAATTAATTCACATCATACACATTTGCATGGGACTTAGCTATTTAGAGATATGAAATGAACTGATGTTCTTTCGCAAGTTGCTTGATTATGAGGTTTGCTTTGGTCTGTGACTTTAGATCCTGCTCTCATCTGTGCCTGCCCCTTTTTTCTTCAGAACAGTAGTTTTGGAATTTTCTTTCCCGATTCTTCATCGCACCTTCTTTCTGCCATCTCTTCGGGGATTCCGCATCTCTACTTTCCACTCCTGTTCGTAATTTCCTCCAAGTTCAAAATAGAGGAGCGATGACAAACTCGACAACAAACGCATACAAAGGCTTCACCTCAATATACCCATGGTCCCAAAAAGCTAACATTATCTCACGTCGTCCTGCCCATTGGTGTTCCATTATGTCATGGATCTCTGCTACGTTCTCTGAAAAGCAGCTAGTTGAAATCCTGCATAGTGCTGAAGTTGGGGGGCAGAGCTGGGGAAGATTCATGATGGGCGAGAGAATCAAAGTTTTGACAGCAGTTTGGGCGTTGACAGTAAATTACATCGCTATTGCAAATCTTGGAGATCCAGAAGCTTCCGCTCTGTGCATCTCAGTTGTGTGCCTGAACGTGGATGGCCGAGGACATGGCGGCCGGCACGCTTCTCTCGACTCATACTCGAAGATTGGGCGTTTGATGTGTCCACTGCATGCAGGGCCTTCAATGAACAAAGTGGGAAGTTTTATATTGATGTTCTAAACCATTGAAAATGATCTGACTTTGAGAAGCTACAGAAAGCACTTTCCTCCGCTAACCCCTTTCCTCTTCGACTGAACCGTTCCCGAATCTTTCCCCACAGCTTCGTTCATTGGTCGTCTTCTCAGAGCTCTTGTACCTCTTCCTAGACCTCCCTTCCAGGTTTCCTCTCACATGCATGATGTCTTTTGTTCTGGAAGGGAAGGGAAGATACGCCAAAGGAAGAGTATTAATGCTCCACCTCGGAGCTTTGCTGATACCTAAGAACTTGACTAGGCCCCGATTGGGTCTGGGATATGGATGTCCTGATTGGAAGAGAATTGTTTCTTCATAATTGCTAGGAGAACCACTGCCCGCTGAGTTGGAGAAGGCGCAAGTGCTGCCCGAATGAAGAGAAAAGCCCGAGTGATTAATCCAACTTGACCGAGTAGGGGAGTTGACAGCATTATTGTTTCCGACAGCAAACTCTTTCACCCTACAAACCTTTGCGAACTGAAAGACTGGGCATTCTCTCCTTAAGTTCTGAAATATCTGAAGCAGGCACCAGGCCCTGGGAAAAGAAACGGAGGCCAAGTCAAGAAACAACAAATGATGATTGTTGTCGAAGATTTTGCATCCGCCTTGTAATTCAACTATACTACTAGTATGGTTTTTATAGTTATGGTCACTAAAGTTTTTGCCCGCTGGCTGCTAACTTCCCCCGCTGGAGTTAGGGGTCGAAAATATGGGATATAACCCCAGTGAAGAGCGACTCGTTTGCAAAAGTACGGGAAAGATACCGAATCATCCAAGTGCTATGGAGTCTGTCAGGACCAAACAGCTTACTTCATTTGCCAGTGTCACGAAAATGATGTGCTCCAAATTCCTCTTTTGAAACCCGAAGCATTGGCGGGGTTTACTCGTTGCAATTGATCTTGGATTTGACAGCAACTTGCTCCATAACAACATCATCCTCAGCTGCTACGAATTTCCGCATATCAAATAGCCGAAAGGAGGTCTTTCCAACGGCTCTCTGGTCAAATGGTCCTAAAGATATGTGATTAGCAACATTCTTCTACACAACAGCAGCGCATGATAGGAAGGGTTCATTCGATCTTCGGTTTCATGGCTTGTCTAAAATGCAGAGAGCATTAGATTTTATACTAGACTACTTCGAAACTTTTCGGAACTGCCCTTTCAGTATTGAAAGTCGAAGATGTAAATAGAGACAAAGGTAAGTTCTACACACAAGTAAAAGGGAGAAATATTCCCTTACCAAGTTACCAATCTGATGGGAGTCTGCCAAAATTGATGAGGAAGTGCATTTTTCAACATCTTGAACATTTTGTCCTCCAAATACAACGATGGGAGATCGTAGGTCTTTGAACCACCGCAAGAGAGACTTTCATTCGTTAGCCTTGACAACACCCAGCTTCTTGACAACATAGTCTCCTTATCACTACGTATCTTTTCAGAAGAGCGAAATGATTTGTGTTACGATTAGCCAATTAGGGTTTACACCCCGCTGCCAGGAATAACGGACAGCATTTCCCCAAACAGCACACTCCTAGCACAGTCAAACACACCTTCTATCGCTTCCCATCTGTATGACAAGCTGGCTCAAAGGATTTTTGAACCTCTGAAAGATTTTAGTGTACATGCTATTCACCGACCCTGCTTTCAGCTGTTTGTTGGTCGATGCTGAGAAAGTGTCTATATGTCTATATAAGTACGGTCAAGGGCAACTTTCTCACATTAGTTCAGGAAGAACAGTGAGGTGGCAAACGTCATTGACTCTACCAGGACCTGATTATGGAGTGTATCTTTCAGAATCTTGAAAATGATGTGTTCCAGATAGTCCAATAGAAGTTCGTGGGTCAAATGCCGCCGGGAGATCATTCGGTCGTTGGACTTGATAGCAGCTTGAAGATTGACAGTGAACCCCCCTCGCACTGTCATTTGAATGGATCTCAGAGGGGACTTTGCTCTGATGAATAGCGTATAGTTCAGCATTGAGCAATGTTACAAAATTAGTTAAGTTATGTGAAATCACCATTCTTCAGTAGAGACGGTCTGTAAGTTTGTCTCAAAAAACTCAGTGGTTTACTCTTTTCATCGCCGAGATTTTGTATAATCCTTCTCGAAAGACTGGGCGTGCCTGATTTTGGCTTGGAAGAGACTTTCAAGATTACTTCCAGCCACAAGCTGCTTTCGAATATGTGTCTCTTCGTGTCATATTGAATTAAGTAGGTTGTCTTTCGAAGTTCAATTCAAAAGACGACTGCTCCTATATTTAAGGCGGTAGACTTCAAGATGGCCTGATCACAAAGTAACCAAAACCTTGCGTCACAAATACACATTACAGGAAGTCCAGCCGTTACCCAGCCCATAGCAAGTGAACACGTGTACTCCGTCCAGCCAACTCACCATTTTGATGATTCTCGCTGCCTGCGGTGCTTTCAGTTGACAGAATGAATTGAGACATTGACAGCAACTCATTTTTTGACCACGAACTTCGTCCTGCATTCGCCTGAAATGTTCCTGGGTCTGAGCTTGAGCGTGCTTGAAGCAGATATGCAGCACTGAAGATGAGAACAGCAACACAGGAAGTAGCTCTGGGTTCACCACCCATCAGTGAAAATACTTGTCTAGACCTGTTCTGCGACTCCCTATCTTCTCCATGTCGAAGTGTTATATACCCCCATAGCATCGCATAATCTCTCCCGATGTGGGAATACAACAGCTCGTTGATCCTAATCTCTAGCCACGCGTTCGAGTATATCTACTCAGTAGTAGATATCGATCAGAGCACATCATTAAAAAAAATTCGAACGTGAGCAGCTCATGAACAGGCATCTCCCTTGCATTTTCCACAAAGATTGAGACTTTTCAAGTTCCCCTCAAACATGTTGTAGAGGTCGGTGTCTTCATCAGTGACGGTTCTTTGGTTGAATATTAAGAAAGAACCGATTGAGACTTGACAGCAAATTTAACTTAACAACAGACAAGAAGGCGTTCCTAGTATGGAAACTCTACTGGATAAGAAAGGGCCAGGGCGCTTGCCCTTGAGAAATTTGGTGCTTGTGACGCTCATAGTCGACTGTGGGTTTGGACTCTTCATCGGGGAGGGAATCAGAGGATTCTGATGATTCCTTGCAAGGCGTAGAAGCCGTGTTTCTAGATGGTGGTGAGTTCTTTATATAGGTCTTCGTCAAGATCTGAACATTCAACGATAATCGTATTCTCTTCTTCAACTGCCGTAGTTAAATATTGCTGGACCTCTTGCCTTGGTTTTCGTGGGGGTCACACCTATTGATATTGCTCTTGCAATTCAAAATACAGCAACAAATCCTCTCCAATCGTCGTATAGTCTTGGCCGGCCAAACGTGAATGGTTCAAACACCAAACAACCAGATATGCTCGAGTAGAAACATACCAAGGTTTTTGCCTTGCGTATCACAACCACCACAAATTTATCCCATATGCAATATCCGGGTATCCGATTCTTATTTACATTTATCCCCTCCTAATCCTACATCCCTCAACCGTTCAAAGCATCCTCCCAACTTCCCCCCGTCAACTTCTCAAACGCCTCCCTATACTTCTTCGCCGTCTCCGCCACAACTTCATCCGGCATGCTCACACCCTGCTTTCCCTTCAACCCCTCCTTCACCAACCAATTCCTCAAATACTGCTTGTCGAAGCTCTCCTGCTCCTTGCCCACTTCATATTTATCAGCCGGCCAGAACCTGCTTGAATCAGGAGTCAACACCTCATCCACAAGCACAACCTCATCCGTCTCCTCATCCAGTCCAAACTCGAACTTAGTATCCGCGATAATGATACCCCTCTCTGCCGCATAATCCCTAGCTGTAGTATAAAGACTCAAAGCGAGCTTCTCAATTTTATCCGCATATTTCTGACCCACAATAGCAGCTGCCTCTGCGGGTGAGATATTCACATCATTCTCCCCCGCCTCAGCCTTCGTACTAGGCGTATAAATCGCACCCTGCGGAAACGCTTGCGAGTTCTGCAGACCGGCTGGCATAGGGATACTGTGCACGGTAGAGGAGCGCTGGTATTCTTTCCAAGCGGAGCCGGTGATGTAGCCGCGGACGATGGCTTCAAGGGGGAATATTTTGAGACGGCGGACTTGCATGGAGCGGTTTTGGAGGAGGGCTTTTTGCGAGGCGGGGATTTGAGAGGGGAGGGCAAGGGTTAGGAAGTGGGTTCGGAGGTTGGGGAGGAGGGTGGGTAGGAGACGGAACCAGTGGGCGGAGAGGAGGGTTAGGAGTTGGCCTTTGGAGGGGATGCCCTGGGTTGTGTTAGAGTAGTTTGAGGAGGGATTGAGAGGGGCAAACGTTGTCGAGAATCACATCGTAGGCGGAGATTCTGTCTGATGCAACGAACAGGAGGGCTCCAGGAAATTAGCACGCTGATTCTCAGAGATGAGGGGAGGGAAATCTTACTTTTCTCGTCGATTTCATACAGTTCACGAACTTTTCCTGTGGCAAGCTTCTGCAAGCCTTCAATTGACAGGGTTGTGACTGCGGTGTCTGCCATTGTTGTTGGATAGTTGTTCGTTGGAGATTGAGGAATTATATTGCCACAAATTTGGGAGATCTGGGTGCTTTATATCTTGAAAAGTCCCTACAGAGGCCTGGTGAATCACAGCAAGGGCGACCAAAGACACAGACAATAACGATAACGATAACGATGTTGATTGAATTGGATGAAGTATATCTTGAGAGAACTGAATAGTACGAGGCTGTTGTGGTGGGGAAGAAGGCTTGAAGATCCTGGTGATCCCTGTAAAAATATTTTTACCCCTCCAACCCTCCAATCTATGTGGGATAGCGTCTCGCACTACAGTAATGAGACCGAAAACCTCCCTGTTATCGTCATTATTCCTCCATAAAATGACCAAAATATATTGAAACAAAAGGATCGCGTCAGAAGGTTTCAAGTGATCACAATCCAATCGTCAAGTTTGAATTGATTCCGTTTACCTAGGTAGTATTAGTATTAGTATCAGTATACAGTATTGCATCCTTGTCCACAGCAAGGCGCGTGGCCGTGGCCGTGCTGCAGACCCCCAATTCTTCGGGCAGTCGAGTCGCTGCTAGGTTGCACTGAGTCTAGGCCTAGACAAGTACATAATCAGGCCTGTCACCCCCGCGGGCATCCAATCACTCTTCACTATTTTGGTGTATGATCAATGATCTCAAGTTCGGGCCCGGGCCTGGGTTACATTCTAGCTCTAGCCTTGAGCTTGGTCAGAGGCGGAAGCGGAACTTCTTCTGCATCTTAAAAGCTCGCCTCGCATTGTCGCATACCCGGCTCGTCAGAGTTGATTGAACAACCCTGAATCTATTCCTCGTCCTCGTCTTCCTGCGGCTCCAAACAAAGCTATCAACAGCTTCAATATCGACGGCAAGGTTCAAGATTACGATTCAAGATGGGTCAACCATCTCATCAGGCGAGCAACGCCATCATCTACCTCTCCTACGGAGCTTTCCTGTACGCTTGAGAGCATCATCTTGATATGCTTGAAGACTGATCTTTTTTGCAGCGTCTTCGGATGCTACATAGCATGGCGACTTCGACATCAGACGAAGGTAGTTTTCGCACCCAAACCTCTTATCAATTCATACTACCTGAACTTCCAAGCTGATACTTGTACAAGGGCGAATATCTTTCGAGTAACAGAACGCAGACTGGTCAGAATTATCCCGCGTTGTTTCCATTTGAATGGAGCTCATTGGTTCCCCCACCTGGGCTCTCGATTTGGACCTGCCGGCCAACAGCTCCTTCCGTATTGAACTTTCACTGACGAAAAAGCAGCGTTCCCTCTGGCTTTGAATTTCATTGCTTCTGGTTAGTACAGCAATCGCAAGCTTCCAATCGAGAAAATGCGGCAGCATGTCAAATCGCCAACCCAGTATACGCAAAGCACCTGGCTCAGAGTCCTCAATTGAGAATGAAATGTGAAGAGGTTCGTATTCAAACACAACGCCAGCTCTTCCTTGGGAACATTTGTCGTTCAACTGCACTTGCAGCGAGACGGCAGATAAGACCGAGGAAGACTGGCGCGGCTTCACTACGGGCGCGGACTCAAAACAGTCATCAAAGATCCAACTTTTTCGGAAGAGATTTTTGATCCTGTTGAGACGAAGCTGAGATTGTACCGTAAGACTCGATCAAGTTAATGCTTGCGTGGGAAAGTGTCTGCCGCTTTGAAGATTCCCCTTCCTTCCCCCCTAAACTTGATGCTAATCTCATCCTCTTACTTAACAGCTCTCGGATCAGGAATTCTGTTCTCCTATCCCCAGCTTGCAACCATCACTGGTGTTCAAGGCGTAGTTGTCTACGCTATAACTTCTGCAGCTCCTCTCTTGATCTTTGCCTACCTAGGACCAATCATCAGATCAAAATGTCCAGAAGGCTTTGTGCTTACAGAATGGACGAGACAGCGTTATGGCTTGGTTGCTGCCATTTACATCAGCTTCCTGACGCTAGCTACCATGTTCTTGTACATGGTTGCTGAGCTTTCTGCTTTGCAACAGATCATGAATGCTCTCACTGGAATGGACGGCCTTCCAATGGTCATTGTTGAGTGCGCTGTTACCACGATCTACACCTGTAAGCACCCGCAACTCATGTTCAGGCTCAAGCTAATCATTATAGCTCTTGGAGGATTCAAGATCTCGTTCATCACGGACAACATCCAAGGCGCCATGGTCATTGCTCTGAGTAAGCTCCTCAGATATCAGACTTACCCACAAACTCACAGCGCCTAGTTATCATTGCCACCATCACGGTCGGAGTAGAGACCAAAATTGACAAAAGCCTCATCGACTCCTCAGGACTCACGAAACCAACCCTCCTCGGCTGGCAACTCATCTACATCCTTCCCGTAGCCGTTCTAACAAACGACTTCTTCCTATCCAACTTCTGGATCCGAACCTTCGCCTCAAAAACCGACAAAGATCTCTGGATCGGTGTCTCCATCGCCGCTATCGCAGTCCTCATCATCCTAACCCTTGTCGGCTCCACCGGTCTGATCGCAACTTGGACAGGAGCCTTCGACCCCAACAACGAGGATCAAGATGGCAGTATCGCTTTCTTCTACCTGCTAGAGCAACTCCCGGCATGGACCGTAGGAATCGTTCTCGTCATGGTCGTTTCCCTGTCTACCGCCGCATTCGACAGTTTCCAATCCGCTATGGTCTCCACCGCATCCAACGACCTTTTCCGCAACAAACTCAACATTTGGTGGATCCGTGCCGCGGTTGTAATGATCATCTTCCCTGTCGTGGTGCTTGCTCTCAAGGCCCCAAGCATCTTGCAAATCTACCTAATCTCCGACCTCTTCTCCGCCGCCTCCATTCCAGTCCTCGTAATAGGACTGAGTGACAAATTTTACTGGTGGCGCGGCTTCGAAGTTGTAGTTGGCGGACTAGGCGGTATCCTGACCGTCTTCATCTTCGGCACAATCTATTACGGCAATGCTCAAGCAGGCGCGGATCTCATTCTCTTGGAGGGTGGGCTGTACGCTGATGACTGGAGCGTATTCGGAGCATTTGTTGCTGCTCCTGTTGGAGGTCTGCTTTGGGGATTGGGAGCGCTGGCTGTCAGGCTTTCGTTTCAGTTCGTGACTGCGAAGATCAAGGGACAGAGGTTTGATGCTTTGGATCGCCCGGCATATTTGGATCGCAGGGTTGAGGGCGAGCCGGAATATGCTGATAGTGGTGAGATTCACAGCGATGCTCGCGAGGGGCTGGTCACTGTTGATCATAAGGGGAAGTTCTTTTGAGGGTTGGAAGTGGATAGGGAATAGGGGATGGGCCGAGGAGAAATTTGGCATGCAGTGGTTTAGGTGGAGGCAGGTGTGATACGTACATACATGGGTGGCTTAGGAATTAGGAGACTCGGAGGAGTATTGCAGTCATGAGGGACATCGAAGTACATATTTTGCAATGTCAATTTATGAGCAGAAGTATGTGATAAATTGTTCCATCCCATAAATGTGATCCAGTAAAGCACCAGAGTAACAAAAAAGTTTTGCTTATTGTGATTCCTTGCTTGATATATTGAACCTCTGACCCTCAATTCTAGACGCGTTTGTAAAGTCTCTTTGAGTACACTATTTGACCCAAGACAGATTATTCATACTCCATTCATCTCGCGGATTTTTCGACCTGATCATTTGCTATTTGGGCTCTATAATCCGGTTAAAGCTTCAAAGCAAACCACAGTAAAGGGGAGGAGTAGAGTCAAATATACATTGTCTTATCTCTCGTCTATAAATGCGTTGTACACATATCATACAATGCTTCCTCAACGCCCATTGATACACCCAAATATACATCTCGTATTACTCCTTACTGCCAATACCATCTCACCCTCCTCAATCTGTATTCGGAACCCCCCACTTCTCCACATCCTTAACCCGCGTTTCCTCCGTAGTCCCCCAAACCTTCCACTCCTCCTCCTTCCAATTAATCAACCTCCGCTGCAGAACCACATACTCCGTAACCTCCCTCTCCGCCCCCGTCCCCTCCACCTGTCTCCCACCCCTCCACCTAGTAAGCGTCTGCACACTCCGAATCCTAACCACAACCTGCCTCACCGCCGCCCCCTCAATCGGCAATCTGCCCGCTCTATTACTCATCACCTTTCCTCCTCCCCTATACCTCACCAATTCCCACTTCACCTTCTCCGCCCGCTGTCGACTCCCTATCCTCGCCGCAAAGCTCTCATATAACCCATCTGCGCAAATCTGCCTCAGCGTCTTGACATCCCCTTCCGCGAACGCGGAATACATCTGTTTGTGGAGCCCCAGAGCGGTAGGGACGAGTGTGCGTCGCGAGAGCTTGATGGGCCGGTTTAGCCAGCCGCCGGGACCCATGTATTTTAAGATCACGAGGGAGAGAAGGTCGCGGCCGCGGGTGCGCAGGCGTTTGTATTGGAAGAGGAGGGTTCGGCGTGGTTCGCGGAAGAGAGAGGGGGCGCGGGAGCCAGAGGGGGCTATGAGTGTTTCTGAGGAGAGATTTTAGCTGGGATTGGGATTGAAGAAACTTAGAGGGGAAATACCAGGTAATAAACCGATATCTGAAGGGATGTCCTTGGATTCTTTCTGTAGTACCCGTACACTTTTCTCCCCGCGCATCTTTGGACGCAGCACTTGAGGTTTCCCAAGGCCGGCGAGGAGAGAGGGCGATTGAGAGATACATCGTCGGGATATGGGATTGGGACTTGATAGGCCCAATGCTGTGCAGAGGGGCCGTCGGAGGAGGTGCGCCATGAGGGGTGGGTGTTGAAGTGATGATGGCGCCGGGAACTTTTTTTTTGAAGCTGTTCGGATAATCTTTGGCAGGTGGAGCTAGGATTGTTGTAGGTGGTTTGGGATGTTCAATTGAAATTCATTTCAAGTATATACAAATTAGATATTAGAATTAAATCTAAAGGAAGTTTGGCCATTTTCTCCATTCATTTAAAATAGAATAAATACATATCATACTCATCTTTTGCTCCTACCAATTGGACCACCGAGCTCTTGGCCAAATCCGGGGTCCTTGCGGCACAACTTCAGTACAGCATCAACCGCACCTCACATCAACAACCTCTCCCCTTCCCGACAACCAAAAAAAAGGGATCCCCCTCTTGCAGTGCGGCAGCACATGCCCTAGCCCACCCCAACTCTGGCTTCCCACCGCCGCATCAACGTCCCACTCACCCAAAATGTGCCTCTCACTCCCATCATCCCCCTCCCTCCACCACCATCCTACACGCCCTCGTCCCCACCCAACCTGCACCCCGCGGACCCCGAACGCAAAGACTCGGTGCTACACCCGCGTGTCGCCGTACTGCTAGGCGTGGAAAAACACTGGCATTTCCCGCTGCTGTTCTGTAGGGCTCTTAGTACAGCGCCTGCGGCGTGGTGGGGACTCAGGTGCGCGCTGACGTTTATGGGGGAGTTGTTGCTTGAGGAGGAGGTTGGGGGTGTGTGGAGTGTGGAGAGGAGGTTTAGGGTTACGGAGGTGTTTTTGGCGGTGCTTTGGGTATGCTTGTTCTCTGTTCTCTGGTGTGCATGGGGAGGATGGGAGGGGGAAATGGGATTAGGATTGGGATTGGAGTTGAAAGGGAATTATTGCTGATACTGTGGAAGTGTTGTGCGTCGGCGTATTTGTCGTTTTATTTCACGGATTGTTTGATGTCGAGATGGTAAGCTGGCTCTTGATTACTGATAGGAGAGAAGTGCTGATATAAGTGTAGGCTTTTGAATTATACGCCTCAAGGTATATTGCCTTCCCCGGTCTGGAGATTGAGCAGGACTAATAATTCTAGCCACGCTCGTCCGCCTTCTTACAATCAACTCTGTCAATGCCTACATCACGTCTTGGGTCCTCTATCTTTCAGGCGGATCTGAAGATCCTCGACTGCTGTTGCCAGCCTGGATAAGCATAGCAACTGTAGGTACTCTATTGACTCCCGAATTCATAGCTAACAAAAGCAGACATTGACTTTTCTCTATCACATCACGCATCCCCGTCTCGCAATTCTGAAAGAGACTTCCCTTTCTATTTCTGTGTTTTCTATAGCGAGTTTCATAAGCATGGTCAGTCTGTTGTTGCAGCTACATCTTACGAGGGCGAATGATCCTCCTGTACCTTTGTTTATGATTGCAAAGCAGTGTTGGGAATATGTTAAGATAGGCGTAGGAATGATTGGAATGGTGGGAAGGGAGTTATAGCATTCACGTGTCACATTAAGGCAAGGCTTATTCTGGGAGAGCTTCAGGTTATGATGTGTATTTTCGACTTGCCAGAACACATGCTGAGTCCTTCGCGGAAGCACGAGCAAACAGTATCCTCTGCTAATACACCGCTGTAGAGAATGCGAAATAGCAAATTCCGAATGCGTAGAAAAGTAAAAACCTTTCCCTCCATACCAATCCATGTCATGTGCGTTCTATAAAAGAATGCGGGTATCATCGAACGCCCCATAATCGAACCGTAGCGTAAACGATCAATTCGACCCAGCCATTCGGGCGAAGATGCGGGGCAAGAAGTTGAAAGGAAATGTTGGTGCTAACACACTTCTATCGAAGCTCCTCATGGCGAAGGCTGGTGGGGACAGGATTCGATGGGTTTAGAAACCATGGACCTGCCAATGACATATTAGCACACGCCGAAATCGGGCGCTCAGCTGTCCTGCATACCTTGATAGTCTTCGCATCAAGTTCAAGTCCGCTCTTGTCGGTGAGGAATTCTTGTACATCCTTGCGTTGATCGCCCTGAAGCTGGATCACCTCTCCCATCTCGCTGTCGACGACAATGGTGCCATTGCAAGCTGTCTGAAGTTAGAATTTGTTCCGCGTAAGGCTGGGGGCGGATTTGGATCGCACATACCGAATTTCTTCTTGATGACCTTGAGGATCTTCTTCTGGTCAAATTTCTTGGGGAGACCTTGGACAGTCGTCAAAGTCTTACGACCATTGCGCTCTGTTGTTGGGACAAGTCAGCATGCTTATCTCAAAATCAGGGCATCTGACGCGGGGCTGGGCCGTGCCGCACAACGCCCCCAGAGAGAAGTAAAGGGGTACTTACGCTGAATACGGATGTGTATGTAATTCTGCGACTGCTTGGTCTCTCCTGTGTCTTCGTCGGCTTCGGCGAAGGGGTCTGTAAAACGCGGATTGTTAGCTGTGCCACTCTAGAGGGTTCTGCGATAAGGTTGGAGTCGGGCACAAGAGAGAGTAGCGGAGGAATCGTCGTCCACGGACTGCCAAACACACAACGATGTTTGCGCATCCTAATCTTCGAGAGTAGAATGTCTCTGACGAAGGGCAGGTGGAGCAGAGGGGTCGCTTACCGAAGGTCTTGAGATTTTCGATTGACATAAACTCGAGTGTTCCTGGGTACTTTGGGGCTGGGTTTGGTATTGAGATGGAAAAGGTGGGCGAGACGGTGTCGCTGATATGTATTCTGAAGAGGGTCGAGAAGAGTGGAGATTGTTACAGAGACTGTTGGTGGTGGAGGTTGTGGTAAAGAGTTCGTTTTGTGTTAGAGGACTGGACTTGGATGACTGGCGTACGATGAGGGGTCTTTGAACTAGTGGCACGTCACGTGCGTGGCCTGCGCCTTCTTCATGCGGTTGACGCCACTTCCCGAATTGACTCAATGTTTGGGAGGCCTCACGGTCAGAGCATCACGAGTCCAGCAGGTTTTAATAGTGTGGCACTCATTTATGCCGAGGATACGAATGGAAAAAATGACACATCAAAATGGAGGCCATGAGCCATGAGCCATGAGCCATTATTTCTCTGCATAAGGCGCACATCTCGTTGTCACAATAACAGAGGCAAACAAGGACAGCTCTCGTAGATTGGCTGATGATTTTGTAGACCTGAATCCATATGGCTGACTGCCAATCTTGTGCTCCTCCAAACGCTAGACGCCTTGAACTTGAACTCGGCCCAACAGATTATGTATGTAACAGCGGGTATCGTTTCGCCCATATAATACAATTCTCCACAAGTCTGACCTATACGCCTGGTACTGGAGGCGCAGCTGCGGGAGCTTCCGTTCCTGTGCCTTGTCCTGGTACTGCTGGTGGAGGCAAGAACATCGGGAGGTAGGTCTACTTTGGATCAGCCAGGAATGAGGGAGGTCAACGAGGTTGCTTACCACAACGAGTGCCATCACTGCAATGTATTAGCTTTTGCCCTTCCTTGCATGAAGGTTTCAGCACTTACAAGACATTCCTACCGAGAGGATAGCCGGCTGCGATGAAGTCTTCTTGGATTCCGCGCTCTCGCCCAGCCAATTTTGGATCGCAAACACAACAGATGCCCTAGGATTGATCAGAACCCCTTGTCTCCAAATCATGCCTAGTTCGCATACCATCCAATGAACTTGTTCCGTGTGAACATGGCAGCCATTGGTAATGTGCTTCCCAAGGTTCCGCTGATGTCGCTGGGAGCCTCTTTCGCAGTAGGGAGCTGGTAGGGGATTACTGTTGAGAGAAATTAGTTATTGCAAAAGAGCACATTGAGCTTTTTGCCTATGCTTACTGAGGTCGGCCCTCTTCATATCCTTTTTATTAGACATAATTGCTGAAGTTTGGGAGCTGCAAAGTTGTTGCGACTGCAAGCTTCACCTAGACGTTTCGATGAGGCTACCTTCGTAACTTCGTAAGGTGCTGCTCGGAAAGTGGATGATGGGAAATTCTGCGACAAGCGTATTTCTCATACCTAGGTACTGACAGTCTTCCAGACTCTCTTGGTGCTTCTCCGCTAAAAGCTTATCGCGGGAAGGACCCCGACCCCGACCCCGAAATACTAATACTTTACGCAATATCCATCTCACCCCAACTAAGAATGATTCCAAGATTCATAAAACATTCCGAGGCTGCCGCAAGTGCGCACCGATGGATCATGTCCCGTCTGCCCTTTAAACCAGATGCTTTTCCCCCAACAAGGGAAGTACATCTGAAGATCCGTTGAGGTCTTTATCGTGGACACGGACGAAACTCTACGGGTAAAGTACTATTATCTCTTTGCATCCTTCTAGATCTGGATAATATGGAATGCTGTAACAGCTTCCTTACGCAAATATTTGTGCCACACGCTCGCACTCATGTCAGGGCAGCATCCGTGGAGCAGCTCGGCATCAGCACCGCGAATAAGAATAGAAAGATGCAGGCATTATTATTCTCCATTTTACCTTGCGGGCCGGAAGCGTGCTGAGGACGTGCTGAGGACGTGAGGGGCGACCCAATCGCAGGATCCCCCTCTTGGCCGGCTCACCTTTTCCCTCCAAGCCACGTTGATTACTGCGCGTGTCTTCTCTTTTTCAGCCTTGGATTCGTCGCCGAGCGTTGAAGGGGGAAGGGTTATGAAGAGGAGATGGGACGAAAAGAGAAAGTCTGAGGAGTCGAGGTCAGGAGATATGCGGCGTGGTGCAGCAACGTAACTCCCAAGTGAAGTGCCTTTCTTGGGAGTAGTCTTTGAGGGGGTTCTCTAGCTTTCGACTATTAAATTATGCTCAGAGAGTACGCGGCAAAGCGTTCCGAATCATGAGACTTTCTCGAACTGAATGCTCCAAATTCTGTGGTCGTCGGTCGATAGATGCTCTCGGTATCGCCGCACAGGGAGGTACAGCGCCAGAAACGCAAGGCTGGGTGTGGTGTGAATGGCAACCTCAAATATGGGGTAAAAGGCAAGTAGGCCTTGAACATGGTGGTTATTGCTGCATCTAGAGTTCTTCTCTTGAAGATGGGAGAAGATGTCTGGCACCCGGGATTTGTGGTTGAGGAAGCTACATGTTATTCTCCGCGTTATATCAAAAAATGCTATATCCCATATTCCCTGCCATATCAAAGCACCCGGTATCTCAACTGTAGATCCGCGAGGTGAGACAGTGCAGATGGCCCAGGCTGTCTCTACCTAGGTAAGGTTCACCAAGTTAGCGCTTCCGAGAGTTACCCAGCATCCAGGCCAGGGCTTGCCGCTTTGCCCTTTCACGCCCAAAATCAACCCTGTTCGGAAGCCCACGTCTTTCTGGTGATCCACCTCCAAACCTCCACGCTTCGCATCGTATCGTACACTATCGCCTGTCTCAACTCATTCTCTGTACTCCCGGCTTCTCCTTTCCTTTTTATATACTCAGCCTATCCATCTGCCAACTGAATGCGCTCTTCTCTTCTATCGAAATGGATCAATCATGACAAGCAGACCCCCCCTGGGAGCTCGGCAGCATCCGCCTCGTTCCCTCAGTACCGCGAATGCCATACCTCAAAGGCCGCCGTCGCATCGCACGCTTTCTCAGCAGTTCCCCTCGGGTTCTCCAACAAGGCGAGGCAATGATGGGTTCGTGGATCTAACGCTCGAGCCGGATGCTGCGCGCCATGCCACCATCCCGAGAATGGCGTCCTCACGGCTTAGGTTGGAGATATCGGAGTCAAGCAGTGATATGGTCGCATCGCCCAAGCAAAACTCAGACGGAACTCCTATATGGCGACCTTCTGTTCCTCCCCGTGGCCGGCCACAACTTCATTTCGATGTGCCGAACCTCAACAGCCTCAGCCCCGGCGGCATCCCAGAGGGCACTCAGAACGAGAACCCTATAAAGGCAATGCCGCTCCCTGTGAGGCCTGGACAACATCCTGCGCCTGCTGTTGAGAAATCGCGGGCTGCGCTGGGGAATTCCGCAAAAAAAGATGCCCGGCCGAAGCCATATGTTTTAGAGGTTCCTACGGCCGCTCCGCAGTATCCTCCGAACGGTATGTTGATGTTCCCCCTCCCTTGCGCAAAGAAGACTACTAACTCCCAAAGGCCATGTTGACTTCTTCCCCTGGACGGGAAATCATCCCGAAGACCAATTCTCCGAACCTGTCATTCGGCAAGGTTATTTTGACAAGGCGCAGATGACCCAGAACGAGACAGGTTCAGCTCGGGGATCTATATCCCCAGCATTAAAGCATAAGAGCGGCTTGCAGACGCTGTCTTCCCTATTTACAAGCGTACTGGCTCAGCGAAGATCCCATGGGCAGGTAACAGCAAGCTGGGCCTTCAAACCTCCTCCACGAGTCACAGTTACGGATACGAAGAGGGAAATGTGGCTTAAAGATCTAGCCAATCCGACTATATCGCTAAAGCGACTCAGTCGATCCATTCCTCATGGGATTCGAGGCAAGGTGCTACTTGATCAATCACTCAGCAAAAACATACCGATCGAAAGAGCCGTTTGGCTTGCCAAGTGTGTGGGAGCGAATGAGTTACGAGCCTTCAGAAGAAAGGGCGGTGGCGGAACATTTCAAATGGGAGGTGAAGCCAAGTGGATTCGAGATTTTACTGTCTGTGTAGAGCAATTTGTGGAGAATGTTATAGGAAGCTGCGGGGAAGGCGAGTTTAGAGGACGGATCAATTATGCGTAAGATCCTAGTCATTTCACCTCTGGTAACTTACGTTAACTTCTTCGCAGGATTCGGCTGGCCGCCCACTTTCATGCCGAGCATCTACTTGATCGCGAGCACTATATGGACTGGCTTGTTTCGTCGTTGGAAAATTGCCCTCCAGCGAAATTACCATTATGGATTTTGATTACCCAGATCTATTGGAAAGATCTATTAAAATACCGAAAGTACGGGCGCCGACTTGCTGGAGCTTTACTGGAGCATTTCTCTGAGGCATGTTCTACTTCATCCACGATTGATCCTACCAATACTAACTTGACTATAGTTGGCCAATCATGCTGACCATGATATCTTGGAACCTCTTTCTGATCGCCTCCAACAATTACTCAAAGCGATTATGATATCAAATCCCGACAGCTTTATCTCCCCTAAATTATGGGCGAAATATAAGGACACTTTACGCTCGAGTCTAGTCTTGGATGACAACCGCTTTTTGGCAATTTTTGAAACGATCGATCGTCGGAACGATCGCCTTAATGTTCTGGGAACGGAGAAAGAGCCAACTGCTCGCCAACGTCTCGTTCGGCTTCTAGACGCAACACTTTCAGACTCATTCGTACACGACCTCCCGAAACGGTGCTGGCAGATCGATGAAGATAAACCTATGCTTCTGCGGACCATTCTAGAATGGTCCACCTCATCATATCGCCCCGGGCTTTCCAAAATTTACGTAGCAGCTCGAGTGGTTCGATTTTGGAGCAGGAAAGGGATCGATGTGACCGAATCAATACTCGACTTTCTTGACACTGAAATTTCCGGTAGCAGCCGAAACAAACCGTCATTCTATCATCTAGTCTCTGAATTAGCTCGATCAGAACATTTTTCCCCAGCGAGGTATCTTCAATGGTTGATATCTCGGGGTGGACTTCACGATGCGACAGATGTAGCAATTGAAGGGCCCTGTGCGACCCGCCTCTTGGCCGAATTACCACTGCACAACCTCAGCGAAGGTATACTTTCACTTCAACGGACCCTGCTTGGTCGTGCGGACTACTCTGTGGATGATGAAGAGCAGGGGATGAGAAGTTGTATGGCCTCTATGAATAAGACGCTACCATCAATGCAAGCGAATGTTGACTTTGATTTGGAGATTGGGGATGCCCCCGTTTCCAGCGACATTCCCGGTCTTATATCGCGATTAAGCCGATCAAGCAAATCGGAAATTGGTCTTTGGCTTAGACATAAAGTACGACTGCAAATGCAACAACCGACAATTCCGCTTCTGGAAGACTGGGATACTTCTGCCATAAAGAGTGGGACATCAGCTATAACTGGGGCAGATTTCCATACTGTTCGTTATTATCTCGACCTCATTGACGACCATACTATGCTCGCAGATGTCTTGAAAATTGTCACAAGCTCGAATGACGCAGAAGTTCTCGCATCTTGTGCCGACACCTTGAATTTACACATCAACAGCTTTGCTGCCATCGGCGCACTTCATAGTTTGTTCGATATTCTCGTGTCGCGTTTACCGGTCCTGATTGAAGACCAAGACTCTATTCCTAGAGTTGTACTAGTATCTTTGTCTGACCTTGCTTCAAGGATTCCGGAGAGGAAGAGTGTGGCAGACCAACTCTCTCATGAACTTGCTTTAAGTGACAGAAAGAACGCCGCCGATGCTTGCTCCCCAGTCTCAGATCATATGGCAATGGTACAGACTGCCGAGGTAGACTTTACTGAAGAAATCGAGAAAGTCTTAGCAAGTGGGAACAGCATGGACCAGGCTACTTTAGATCGACTATTCCAAAGAGTCGTACTTCAGCTGGAAGCATCTTGGGAGAAAGCTCCCGAGCAACAGCGGAGCTGCGGTCTACTCCTGACAAGACTTCGGACATTCGACACCCAACATTTTGACTTACTTATGGCAACCTGGATTGCCCGTTTCTTGAACATGTCTCAGCGTCCAAGCATGATGAGGGTTCTAGGTCCACTGATCAGCTTTGGGTGCCTTTCTTTCGAAGCTATTTTGACGAGCTGTGAAACCTTGGCTGGGAAGGGTGTTACTGCGGCGCAACCATCGGCCCCTCAAATTTCCAAGGAACTTCTCACCCTCCTTATAGGACGGTCAAATATTATCGAGGGAATGGGCGTGGAAGAAATTTACCGCTTCCGAATCAAGCAGTGTCATGTACAGTTGGATTTCGCCGTCGAAGTCATCAGCATCATCCGCCAAGCCCTTAAAGAGCACCCTCAATCGCCAACCTCGACAAGTTTGCTCCGGAGCCGTGGCTCGTGGGAGCTTCTCCAGAGATATTCCCTACTCCACACTGACTCAATGATCCGGACTCTGGTAACACCCATGCTGAGAGACACAGATTCACAAAATGCTGTGTTGGTCACATCGATTGTCGACAAACTCCTGCTTGGGGACAGATTGGAAGAAGCAGTATCTACTGAAGCAATCTTGAATATTGCTGATGACTTGACTCTACCGTTCTGTCAAATCAAGCTCGAATCAATGTTCAGCGGCGAGGATAGCATCATGTCGGGCACAGAGGATGATCGTTCTGAACGTCTCGAGATGTTCGACAATGCCATCGAAGCAGCAGTGGACTCTGGGAAAACCGCATGGGCCAGCATTGTACCTTTGCTGGACAAATCAATCGCCCACCACTTAAGGCGACGAGCGGAGACGCAGTTCCTTGCACTATTTCCATCGCCAAAAACACCTATTAATAATGATCTTTTGGCGATGCAAAGCCGCATCGCTCACGCAGAGAATCTTCTTCGCATAATAGATTCTACAGGTGCTCCCGTGGCTAAACCGTCTGCCGGTTCAAACCATACAAGCCTTGCTATCGACATCATTGCAACCCTGAATAGCATTCGAATTCTGCTCTCCAGTAGCCAGGTGATGCAGCTTAAGGATATGATAGTCGCAAAGTGGCTTCCTCTCCTTTTGTCCTTCATCACAATGCATACTCAGGAATTCGACACCACCAGAGTTGGGCACGAGAGCCGAGCCAAAGCAATACTTGGCCTCTCCGCGATCATGCTCGAGCTACAAGCACTAGATAGCAGCACAGAAGCTATCGATGGGCTGATCGAATACATGTTCGACCTCGCACTCCACCTCGTAGATTCGCTCCCGGACGAAGTGCGGCAGCAATGCATTCGCAGTCTCCGTGACTCGCTTTCAAGTCCACAACTGCACTACCTGTTTAGTTTCGCGGCGAATCCAACAGAGTGGCTTGTGTTGAGCCAGAAGGAAACCGTTCCTGCCACTGGGGCTGGTTCGGGTGATGGAATGGATAAGAGGGGGATTGAGAAGGAGAAAATCACCCCCTTTCCGTTAAGGAAGTGGGAACTATTAGGTGATTCAACACCACATTTTGGAGAGAACGATACCAGTCTAAGCTTAACATTGTTTGGCGCCCGACGAGGTTAAGGATATGTTATTGTTGGAAACTAGGAGTATTGGAGTACCTCCGGCGTCTGTAGGCTTCCAGGGTTCGGCCCAATGGGCTGGGAAGTGTACAAGACGAAGTAATGATATTAAGACGAAGATGAATATAGATATGATTATGTATGCCCTCAATTCTAGTTAGCGAAACGTTGATGTTGTAAGAAGTGTCTGCTGAAGTTGCTCATATGTCAATGAGGAAAGCAGAGCACTTGAGTACAAGTACCCAAGTGCCCAAGTACCTGTACCACTCGTACCTCTTGTAATCTTACGAGTTACTGTCTCAGAACTCAGACAAGCTTCGTCTCTCCACGTGCGTCTGTCTGTGCCGTGCATAGTCTGTGTGCGACCTCTCAGAAAATGACATTATTCACAGCCAGACATCAGGCATAGCCTTGCAGTCCGTTACAGAATTGGTGGCTGATAACGCAGCTGTTGGCAGATGTTGACGAAGCCCCTGACGTTTCCCCTCTCGCCTGAGTCGTCTCCACTCCACGCTAAGGAGTAGGAGCTTCCAAGGTTCTGATCACAGCCTCGCTCTCGCTCACAGTGGCAGGGGACAAAAAAGCGGCACCGATTAATGTCCCAGGCCGCGTGCATCATTCCAAACACATCGCCCCATCTGCATCTGCATTTGCATCTGTATCTACATCTGCACAAGCCAGCGCACGATTGTTGTCATTAATGAAATATCTCCTACTGGCTGTGCCATACTGCCGCGACTGAAGCGCATGAGTCTGACAGCTCCGTCTTCCGTGCCGACAGGAATCCAGGACTAACCTCCAACTCGACAATCAAACCCCATACAGTCCCTGGCATACATAACTCCGCACATATACACTCCCCCGCCCGCCCGCCATGGACGACGACCGCACTCCAGATCGAATGCTCTCAGAGCCGCCTGAGTTCCCCGACCAGAATCACGAGAGAACAGGAAGCATGTCACTTGGGGCGGGCCCTAATGCAAACGGCGACGAGGTCTCGCCCGTCAATGGGGATTCCGTGCCTACAAGTGCTGCTCCTCCAGTTCAGAATGACCCCACCGCGAAGGCAGTTCAAGATGTGGTCACTTCGGAGGTGAGCATGGCGCGGGGACTTTCGCAATGAAGCTGGCGGCTAATAGATCCTCTTCAGATCGGCGTGTCTACCTTGCTCAACAGGTTGAAGCAGAGCATAGCATCGGCAAAGGTATGAAAGAATCAGGATTGCTGTCGAGTAGGACTAATTTCATGATCGCAGGAGTTTGCGACTTTCCTGAAGAAACGCTCGATATTAGAGGAGGAGCATTCCAGCGGGCTCAAGAAGATCTGTAAATCCACCACCGAGAACATTCGACGACCTGAGCAACGGCATGGCACATTCCTTGCATCGTACGAAGAAGTTACCAATATTCATGAACGTATGGCAGAGAATGGGGCTCAATTTGCGGTTTCCCTCCTTACGATGCACGATGACCTGATGAAATTGGCCGCGAATCTCGAGCACAGCAGAAAGCATTGGAAGACTACTGGATTGAATGCGGAGCAACGAGTCGCCGATACAGAGGCGGCTATGAGAAAGTCAAAAGCGAAATACGATTCTTTGGCGGATGATTATGACCGCGCAAAGACAGGAGATAGGCAGTCCGGAAAGAAGTTTGGTTTGAAGGGACCAAAGTCTGCTCAGCAACATGAGGAGGACCTGCTTCGAAAGGTGCAGGCAGCGGATCAGGATTATGCTGCGAAAGTGCAAAATGCCCAAAGCCAGCGGAGCGAGCTTCTTTCAAAGTTACGACCTGACGCAACGAGAGCATTGCAGGAATTAATCAAGGAGTGCGATTCAGCGCTGACCTTACAGATGCAGAAGTTTGGTAAGAACCAAAGCTACTTATTGCTCCCCGAAAGGGCACACTGACTTTCCTCCTAGCATCCTTCAACGAAAAGCTCCTGCTCAGCAATGGTCTCAATGTCAGCCCGTTGAAAGGAAATGAACACAGCACCGGGCGGAGTCTTCGTGAAGTCGTACATTCCATTGACAATGAGGCAGACCTCAAGAATTATATCAGTGGTTATGCTAAACAAGTGGCCCCTCGAACATCGGAGATTACCTATCATCGTAATCCTGTAAGTATCTCATAGAAAGAAAAACCGCGATAGCGACTAATTCTTGCGAAGGTCTTGAATCCCACACAATCAAGCGCTCCCGCGCCTCAGCGTCAGTCTGATCCATCAGCGTCATATGCCTCTCGGCAGGGTCCCCCGCAGAATTATCCAACAACTCAGTCTCCTCACCAAACTCATATGAGCCAGCCATTTAACCCAGGACCGCCAACAGCGGCTCCGATACAACAGCATGAGAGGAGTTTCAGCCAGGGCCCGTCAATGCAGCAGTACGGATCTATGGGAGCCCCACCTCGTGGGCCACCACAAAATCAGAGCTTCACTTCTAGCCCAATCAGTGCTGGTGCCAGCGGTCCTCCGCAGCTTTCAACGCTGCCTTTCCAAACTTCACAAGCTCCTCCTCCTCAATCATTTCCTCAACAGCAACATCCCATTCCATCGACCTATTCTCAATCCCCAACGGCCGGAAACACGAGCAATCTCCCCCCTCTCAAACCTGTGTTCGGTCTCACTCTGGACCAACTTTTCGAGCGCGATGGCTCAGCTGTGCCTATGGTTGTATATCAATGTATTCAAGCTGTAGACTTGTTTGGATTGGAAGTGGAAGGCATTTACCGACTATCGGGAACGGCATCTCACATTACCAAGATTAAGGCTATGTTCGATAACGGTAAGCTCCTAAATACAATGTTTGTCTTTTCGAAGCTGATCGGTCCCAGATGCCTCAAAGGTCGACTTCCGTAATCCGGAAAACTTCATGCACGATGTGAATAGTGTCGCTGGTCTCTTGAAGCAGTTTCTCCGTGATCTTCCAGATCCACTTCTCACGAACGAGCACTACTCTGGCTTTATTGAGGCTGCTAGTAAGTTTCGGAGACATCTTCGCAAGTTCTTGTACTGACTGCGTCTAGAAAATGAGGATGAGATCGTACGCCGCGACTCACTACACGCCATCATCAACAGCCTCCCAGATCCTAACTACGCGACTTTGCGTGCTCTCACATTGCACCTGAACAGGGTGCAAGAGAACTCCGGCGCAAATCGTATGAGTGCCGGCAACCTAGCTATTGTGTTTGGACCTACACTCATGGGCGCAAATGGACCGAATATCCAGGACGCCGGTTGGCAAGTGAGAGTTGTCGATACCATATTGCAAAACACATACCAGATTTTTGATGATGACTGATGAGGGGGTGGCAAGGAAAGCAGCGTAAAAAGTTGTAATATTGTGTTGTATAATAGGCAGGTGAGAAGCCTACCACTCGATGCGGTTTTGAAAAATCCGTTTATTACATACCCAATACTCATCGTTTTCTTTGGAATGACTGAATATGGCCTTTCGGTACTTCGTTCGTCTGCAGGTGAATTCTGTCAAAAACGTTGGTATGACCCAAGTGGGCCTTCCGAATATCTCTCATTTGACCCCGAGCAGCTTAGTGTAAACATGAACACAGGGGTTTTCATATGGTACCGCTGATGTTACAGTGGCAGGGTCTAACTAAGGTATAAGTCATGATACGCCACCGAAGGGCTCCACTCCCACGATAGCGTCAACTACCTCGTGAGCGGTGTAAGGTCTATGATTGGTTGATTTGCGAAGCATCAGACTCATTTGCTAAATCCCAGCTCTCTAAGCGGTCAAAATCTAAGCCAGTGTACTTTTATCTCGGACTGTTATCACGTCGGTATATATGGAAGGTCCCATAGATCGAATTACTTCGTTACTTCCTATAGGGGTGAATTTCGGCTTAGCGAGGAAATCGCGATTCATGGATCCACTTCCCCAACTCGCGCCAAAAAAACCGCAATCCGCATAAGCACTCCCCATAATCATCCACTTTCGTATCGACAATCCAACCCCTGCGCACAATGGCCGCCCAGGAAGATGTCTCCGACGACGACAGCCAGTTCTTCCGCCTCCTAGCAATGCACAAAACGAACCTCGAATCAGCGCGTGCACGGAAAGGAGAAATCCCCACAGATCACGAGGACAGGGAGACGCAGATCGAGCAATATCGTATTCAATATGAAAGTATCCAAAGGGAAAAGAAGGGGGGCTTTGAGAAAACCAGGTTGCAGAGTACCATTATTGGAGAGCCGTACTTGCCGTCTGTGGCGAGTATCCGGGATCTGAGCAAGATTATCATTAGGAAGTTGATGCTGGAGACGCATCATCGGGGACGGTATATGCTGCTCAGAGTCGCGGCTCCGCCGGTTAGGATGAGTGCTGTTATTACTGTGGTTGAGGATGAGGTGGGTGGTGCGGCGACGTTCTCGTTGTATCAGCAGGAACCAGAGAGTGTTCGACCCGCGGAGGATATCTTAAAAGAGGGTAGTGTTTTTCTGCTCAAGGAGCCGTATTTCAAGGTTACTGGCGGTGGTGGGTATGGAATCAGGGTTGACCATCCTACGGATGTTGCGTTTCTGTCTGATGATGATCCGAGGGTACCAGATGAGTGGAGGCTGGAGTCTGAGAACATCAAGAAGACTGCGGATGAATGGAAGCTAGAAGGCAATGCTTTGATGGGTGCTGGCAAGCATCGAGAAGCAATAGAAATGTAAGTAGTCGTGTCAAAGATTAAGGGGGTTAGCAGCTCAAAATTCTGCAGGTACTCGAAGGCACTTAAGGCTAACCCTACGCATGCGGAAGCCGAAGTCATCCACAACAACCGGGCTCTCTCCTTTCTCAAACTCGGAAAATATGATGCGGCTCTTGAAGATGTAGCATTTGTCCCAGATATCAAGGCTCGGTCCGAAAAGGCCTTGTACCGTGGAGCTCTAGCTCTCTACAACCTCCGTCGCTTCAAAGACAGCCTTCGACACCTACGAACTCTATTGTCCAATTTTCCGGATAATCCTCTTGCAAGACAAGAAATGGCACGAGTCAAACTTCGCATTGAGGAGCAAGAGATGGGCAAGTATAATTTCACGGAGATGTACATTTACGCCAAGCTCAGACCGCCCCATATTGATTGTGCCACTTTTATCGGTCCTGTTGAGGTTCGACCTGTAGAGGGCAAAGGAAGAGGACTGTTTACTATCAATACGATCAGGTGTGGAGACCTCGTGGCATGTGAGAAAGCCTTTTCATACGGGTGTGCAGAGCCACCGGCACCAGAGGACGGCGCCCCACCGTGCAACACTGAATTTGGTGTTCTTGTCAACTTGACAACCAACCGCGTCAAATTGGGCACCGATGCCGCTCATATTCCTAATGTCTACCAGAAACTCGTCAACAATCCATCACTTGCGCGTTCATTCTTAGACCTGTGCCACGGTTCTTACGAAAGTACTCCGACAACAAAAGTAGATGGCATGCCAGTTGTTGACAGGTAAGCCACATCTGATGGTCAAGAGCCTAGCGATTCGAATGGAGTCTCTAATATGCATCCAGCTTCCTTATCGAACGCATTGTATCTCTAAACGCATTCGGCTGCCCGGTAACTTCCAAAGATCAAGCATCCAAGAAGAAGCCTGATAAAATCTTCAAATCTTCCGGAATATGGCCACTAGCTGCATACATCAATCACTCTTGCATAGCTAATTGTGCACGCACCTTCATTGGTGATATGATGATCATTCGAGCAGCTCAAGATCTCCCGCCAAACACTGAGCTGACATGGTGTTATCACGACCCCACTGATCGTGAAAAGCTCCAGAAGTCACTTAAAAATCACTGGGGCTTCACATGTTCGTGTCCCGTCTGTGTCGATGAACTGAACACCGAGGTTGGTATAATGAAATTGAGAAAGGAGATTTTAAATCGCATCAGCACCACTCATGTGGTAGAGATTCCCAATCGGAGGGCCCTCTTGGCAAATCCGAAACTCTTTTCCTTGCTGGACACACTTTTCAAGAAACCAGCTACGGAAATACCAAGATACGAAGTGTTCCGCGCCTTCAACTCGGAAGCGATGTATTGGTGGAAAAAGTACAATCCGCCTGCATGTTCAGACTTCGCAGTGAAGGCTCTCGAATCTCTCGGATTTGTAATTGATAGCTTTCGTGGCATAACTCCGCGTGAGCGCAAGAATGGCATTATGGTTCAACAACAATGGGGAGCATCGCTTCCAGAGGTTGCTCAATTATGGTGAGTTAAAATTCCCTTCACATTCCCTGGTGCTAGAAGTCAGGGTAAATTTAACAGATGCCTCATCCATGTGAGATGCCGCTCGATCAAATTCTTGCTGCCAAGCAAGGGATCTGAGACAGGCGAGAGGAAACAATCTGTTCCAAAATTTCCTTCGTATTCTTTGTCCTCTCAAGTTTGGCGTACAGAACGGTACTAATTTCTTGTGTCCATAGGCGACTTGTGTCAAATATGGGTCAACATTCGCCAGCGCATCAAAGGTTGGCGGTCAGCGCGAGTCACTACTGGAGAACAGCATACACAATCGCTATTGCCGGTGAGAAAGAGTCTTTTGAGGATCTTGCTCGCGCCGGTATACAAGGCGCCTCGGCTGATTATATGAGGAGCCGTGGCTTAACTCCAGCTCCCGTAGGTCATACCGAGAAGCTGATTAGAAAGAATTAATGGATTGAGCTAGAGGCGTTATAGATAGAGTCTTGGGGCGCCTAGAATTGACATAGACATAGACGGGATAACTTATATACCCTTGTCCAATACAAATTTCATCAATCAAACTCTATAGTCCCCGAACGTAGTTCTTAGATGATCTCACTTTCTTTTTACGAGATCGTGAGCAGCGATTTGTGCGTCCAGAAGTACAGGTGCTCTAACATCGATATCGATGGCATTTGTGGGGCAGGTCAGTTGTAAGGCTTGGGTAATTGGGAGTGCTCGACAGACTGTGGTAATTTACCAGTTGTAGTACGCATGATCAATGGAATAGATACTACTGATCGACAGTGACCCCGTTCCTGGGATCCCCAACGAAATATTCCACACTAGGCCGAGCCAGAATGCCACTTCTGAGCACCAAAACCCCTTTTCTGGTCATGGGGTGTTGAGATGTAACTTCTTTCTTTTAAATTTTGGCGAAGTATGAGGAATCACTTGGTGAGCAAATGTTGACATGAAGGTAATTGGTACCCTACCTTAGCCGGGAACTAAATTTAGATGCGGTACGACTACTTTCACAACTTCGCTCAAGTATCGCTTGTGTCAAGGGGGAAAATGATGGCTCATATCATTACTTCCGAATATTTGAAGTTCTGTCTCGAAAATAGTGTTGCTTTTACGCCTTCGAATGTTCAATCACTCCCAGAGTAGAAATAGGGGCTCGGTTAAATCTCTGAGGGGTGTATGGAGTTCTTCTATACCTAGGTATTTCTTTAAACCCTTCCCCAGCATCAATTTATAATATCAATTATCACAGACTCTGTCCTGTCCGGGATAGATCTGCCTAGATGAAAATGTATTTATACTATGAAATTGCGATTTTGAGGGAATGCCGTGAGCTAACTAGAACGCAGCTAACCGAATTTGTTCGCCGGGCTTCTTCTCCGCTAATCGAAATTTTGTAGGACAATTTTAGTTGCCGAATCATTCATTGAATTCATACATCTCATAAATCTCATAAATGGGATTTGCAGGCTGTCCTCAAGGTTCAGTCGATCTTGCCTTGAAATTGTTGCCGATTGAGACCTCGCCGAGTCCGTTACAGGAGTATTGATTTGAACTGGCAAATTCGCCAACCAAGGTTGAAAATTACTAGGGATTTTAATATTTCTTGGAGGTAGTAGCTACGACTTGCAAGATCTTCCAGCTCATTCTCGACTCCCTTTTCTCTGCGCTGCCAAGATGGACGCCAAAACACTCCTCGCAGAGATCGATGCAGACAACGCTGCACATATCTCATTCCTCCAATCCTTCACACAAGCTCCATCACCAAATCCTCCCGGAGACACAAGAGCTGCTGCAAACGTCATCATTGACTATCTTCGCAGCAAAAACATCGAACCTGAGGTCATAGCTCCTCAGCCAGCGATGCCAAATATCGTCAGTGACATGGTCTGTGGAAACCCTGATGGTCCACGCCTTACAATGAACGGTCACATTGACGTCTTCACGGTTGGCGATGGTAAAGACTGGTCGCGCGATCCCTGGTCTGGCGACGTTGAATCGGGAAGGCTCCATGGACGGGGGACCGTTGATATGAAAGCGGGAACCGCAGCTTCCATAATTGCCTACAGCTATCTCCACAAGTACAAAGAGTATTTAAAAGGCTCTGTGGGCCTATGCGCAGTTTCAGACGAGGAAACGGGAGGAAAGTGGGGTACGAAGTATCTCCTTGATGATCCGCGTTGGAGGGGTGACTGCATGATCAATGCGGAGCCTGGAGGAATTAATACCATCAGATTTGGTGAAAAGGGGACACTGCGTCTTACTTTTGAGGTTAGGACCGAGGGGGCTCACGGTGCTTATTTGCATCGAAGTCTTGGCGCGAATAGAATAGCTGCCAAGCTCATCAATGACCTTCTCGAAATCGAGGATATCGTACCTAGTCTACCTCCTGGTCTGGAAGACTACATGAAACAGCCTGAAGTCCGAAGAGCTGTGGATGAAGCGATGGGCAAAGGCGCTGCTGATATTGTGTTGAAACCAACGCTTAATATTGGGACGATCCACGGAGGGTTGAAAGTCAACATGATCCCGGACTTATGCATCTTTGAGGCAGATATTCGATTACCCATTGGCCTGAAAGCTTCTGAAGTCCTGGATGTTATCCAAGGTATTTTGAAGGCGTACCCGGAGGCTTCGTTGAAAGTACAAGAAGCAGCAAGTAACCCCTCCAGTTCATGTGATCACGAACATCCAATGGTTGGTATCCTTGCACGACATGCTGAGAGTATCTTGGGGAAGAAGCCGGTAGCTATTCCTTCTCTTGGTGCAACAGATTGCAAGCACTATCGCTACAAAGGGATACCAGCATATATATTCGGTGTATCGCCAGAGACTATGGCAGCTAAGGATGAGTCGGTCTCCATCGATGAATTCATCGCGGTCCTCAAGACACATGTTTTGTCCGCCTGGGAATTTCTGGGAGGAGCACTTTAAGAACAAAAACGGGATTAAAAAATCAGGAGTGAGGACAATCTTTTTTTACAGATAGGTATAAGAACGCATTACTCGCGATTCAGGAATCTCGTACCCAAAAAAAGTGAACCAAAGTTTCAAATCAAGAAGATTAGAAGCTAGAAATGATGATCCAGTCTCATAAACATGCTATCAAAAAGCCCGCAGTGAAATCAACGCTCTAGTTTCTGCCAGCATTCATGCCCATCCTGTTCTAAGAAGGAGTAAATTACTCCAAATCATATAGCGGCTTTCTTGGTTCCACGTCGCCCCTCAATATGTACTTTCTAAGATACCATGGCAACATCTGGTAGTAATACTTAGCATGATCTCTGACACGAACGGAGAATATCGTGTCCAGCTCTTCCAAACTGAGGGCTTTCGTCTCTTGGAGGCAGAAGTATGCATACCCCCAGCCGAAGAAGTTCCAGGCTGCATACCAGCCAAAGGCTCCTATTCGCAATGGGTCAGCCAAACACAATATAATCAGCTAGGTGTTCCTTGCCTTGAGGGGTAAAAGCTTTAACCAAAGCCGGCCATGTCAAGCTCAGAATGAAGTTGAATCCCCACGTGGTCGCAGTCGCAAACGCCATGCCATACTCTCTCACATAGAGTGGAAACGCCTCGGCACTGTACGTGAACGGAACAGGGCCTTCTCCCGGAGAATAGACAACCATGAAGAGGTAGATGCCAGTCGCAACGCATGCCGTTCTTGCGTTCTCGTCAGGAATGAAGAAGCTGAAGCCTGTGAACAACAAACAGATGCCCATTAGTGGGAAGGTTGTCAGTAGCAAGTTGCGGCGGCCGAAAGTATCAATTGTATAGATGGCGGGAATACTAATTCGTGTCAGCTTGGCTTGTTGAAGCATATGAGGGATCTTACGCGAATAGCCAGTTCACGATGCCAGTGCCGAGAGATACGAGAAGAGCATTTGAACGGGTGAAATTTGCATCGATAAAGATCTGTGTGGAGTACTGCAGATATGAAGAGTCAGCCATGCTGCTTTATGGGAATTGCAGAGCCGTGTGGCGGCGACTCGAGACCCGTGACACGTTGCCGGAGCAAGGCACCATCGACATATGATGGTCAAATTCGGAGATGTAGCACGATACGAATTAATTCAATGCAAATTATCTTACATAGGCAATAACGTTGACTCCGCAGAACTATGAGTTGTCAGTGAAAATAATCTATGATTTGGCAGGAGAGTCCAACCTGTTGCATAAACATAACGAAGAACGATGATTGAGCAGCCTAAGATCAAAACCCCAGAGTCAGTATTATCTCCTTATTAGGTGGGAGTCTATGATTGAATTCTAGGTAGATGAGGGAAAGGGACCGGCCGCCAGCGGAGCGGACATGGGGCTCAATTCCTTTCGAGGGCAGAGAAATCCGGTCATTCAAAGAATGACACTTACACGTCGGTTTCGAGGTACAGCGAAGAACTCTTTCCAGAGATTTTTCCCGGCTCGGAGCTTTTCCTCGATTTCAAGACTTTTATGGATATAGTATAAGTCCCTAGCAGCCATCAAGTGGCAATTTCGAAATCTTGTCAACGCGTCGTAGGCTTTCCTATATCTGTTTTTGGTCATGTACCACTGCAAGTTCCCAGAGTCAGTATTACTTAATCAAGCAGTTTCCGCGCGATTCGCGAGTTTCGATACCTTTTTGGAATGTCTCAGGAGCACTGAGACAACCAAAAGGGGTATCAAGACTTGCGAAGTGTACAATCAAAGGAATTAAATGCTCGGGGAATTTACATACACGAGGACTTTCGGGGACAAAGTAGACCATGAGACAAACGATGAAAGGTGGAATGGAGGTGGATCCAAGCATGAGGCGCCAGTTCCAGTAAGGTGGCGAGGGATCTGCCTCATTGTATCGGACCTTTTCAAATGCAACGGAGACAACGAAACCAAGCATGATTCCGAATGCCGTCCACATCTGCCACATCATCGTGAGTGCTCCACGAATCGCCGTAGGAGCACATTCAGCCGCGTATACCGGAGTCGTGCTCGATTTCGCACCCACTGCCAAGCCGAGGGCAAAGCGAGCAATGAGGAGATTATACCACGAATCTGCGGCCGCCATCCAGATGCCCTAAATAATTCAGCAACTTTTGTTACGGAGTGGACCTGGGAACTGACTGATACAAAAGATATCACACATGAGATCCAGATGCAGCCACGCCTTCCAAAGTAGTAATTGAGGGGTTTTGTAGTCCTGAAAAGGTTACATGTTAGGCAGGACTTCCAAAGAGACACTGTGAAGAGTTTCGCTATGATCCAGAATCTGGTACTTCCTCGAGAAATTCACAAAGGTTTATGCTTCCCATAGAAACTTGGACCTCAAGAAAATGAATATAAATTTCGGCGAGGACATACCAACAGCCTATGAGTGCGGAACAAAGATATGGGGCGCCATTGAGTAACCCTGCAGAAATATAAGAATTAGCATTGTGTCTATGGAAGACTGTCTCGCAACTTGTAATTCCTGTCTAAAGATGGACTTACCTTGCATCCAAACTTGGTCACTAGTTATGCCAAACTCTTCGAAATAGAATATCTGAGCGCCATTTACTGCCGTCTGGTCCATTCCCTGAACGATTGCAGATCCAGCACACAAGACTACGGCGGATTAGCTGGGCTGCCGAGCAGGCCCATTTTGGCATGATCTTGTGGAAATATAGTTACTTACCCGTCATCCAATACATCATTACTGGCTGATGCCATCTTTTCGTCTTTTCGAGTTGAAAGCATTGCCGTTCATTGTCGTCAAGACCCTCTACTTCCTCGAAACGTTTTGGGTCTTGAGCTATGAGTGCGCCTTTCCTTAAGAGATCCAATATATCCTCAAGGCCTTTCTCTTTGGCAAATCGCTCAACATCCTCCATCAGCTCCTCTTTCGAAAAGCCTGACAGAGGATTTTTGAGTTTTGCGCTGACAGCCGCAATACCATGTTGCTGGGTGTTCCCGTGCTCTTCCTTGGCCGTTTGAGACGACTTCGGGCTCACAGTGTGCTCCTGTGGCTTTTCCTCATCCGATGAGTGACTATCCATGACTGCGAGCGAGCACGATCAGAAGCTTAAAGGAACTTTGGTGTACGTGGCTCAACGCTTAAAATCATGGAGTACCACTTTATATAGGCACGTCAGTAATCATCTCACTCTGATTAACACCCGACTTCTCCACAAACTCCAATGTTCACGAGATTCTTCATTTCTCGGCATCCTCTCGGCACCCATGGCACATTCTGGGCAGAATCCTGCTCACAGTATCTCTCACGAGGAGTATTGAGTGACAACAGATGGTCAGAATCTGCGCCGCATACTGGAATCGTAGATTGAAAATCATTGAGGTTGACCAAGAATGAATTCGTAAGCCTTTTCGGATTGGCAGATGTAATGCTGCATATCGCGTGGATATTTTTGAGGGTCACTGAACGTCAAGATTCTCGGCGTGCGGAGAATTGCTGACCTTGAGAAGTACTTATACCACGAACAAGAGGCAGTCTACTTGGCGGTCCTTGACCGTGGAGCTGGAGTCTTGTCTAGCCGCTCGGCGCCACTCTTGAGACTTCAAAGTTCTTGCCCTTCGACATGGCAACGACACAGCGGCAGCTTTCCGCTCGCCTCATCCTGTTCAAACAAGAAATACAGCAGGAACCAGGGATTTGAGTGTAAGAGGCTGAGCCTTGAATTAAAAATGGGATTTACAATGTCGAAAACAGAAGGACCGTTTGGGTTGGAGTTGAAGTAGTGGCCCAGTAGCCCCCATTATTTTTAGCGACCGAACTAGCGAGTAGATGCGATGCCTGGCTGGACAACCGCCCCAGCAACTTTTCTCAGGCTTAGGTTACAATCATGAATAATCCTGTTCTGTGTTCGAACTATCGATCTCGTTTTGATATGTGTTCTCTTGGGTTGGAGCATCGGTTTATAGAAGGAAGATTGGTAATTTCCGGAATCCGGATAGTTCCAGGATTCAATCCCTTCCAATGCGCATCTCAGGTGACGCCGAGCGGCCGTCAACCGTGGCCTCGAAATTCTTTTCACCCTGTTCTTTACGTCGGCGAGCAATCAAAATGCATGTTGAGGCATCGCAATTGAGCAGGAGCAAACCAATCATTTTACTGAACAGCGGTTGAAGGCGAGCCTGGGGTTCAAAGCTTGCCCCTGAGCACTTTACTCGGCGGCGGTCCCGATTAAATAAATTGGCCATTCCGGGAGAATGCTTCGACTGGACCACAGTGTGGTTATGCGACGCGTGTTCTCTTCCGCTTCCGCCGGATATTCTCCAGAGCTGAAAACTATGTAAAGCGTATCTGGGAGTCACAAACTTGTCGACATCAGAGAAAAGAGCCTCCCTCGTTCCTTCCCAGTACTTCTCGGGGTCCGCGAATCTGACACCGGTAGTACACAACGTTGATGAAGCCCGCTATTTTTAATAGTTGTACCTTTTATCTTCGATTGTTTTGATGACCATACTGATAGCTTGCTCAGGAACATTGTTGATCATGGACCCAAGTTGGAAAATTTCAGAGATCACGCGTGCGACTCTTACCTTCGAGCAATACCAATGGGCCACAGGATCTGTACTCGAGGATCCGTTTTATTCCGTGGAAGAAAGTTCTGTTTCAGCCCCTGCTGGAACCCTCATCAAGGTGGAGAGGAATACGAATACATCACTGTACTCACTTCCCCCAGGAACGGCTTTGTCACGTATAGTCTACCAATCCAAGAACTTCAATGGCTCCCTAGTCCCCGTTTCTGCATACATTCTCTGGCCGCACAGCCCTCGTTCAGCTCCTGACGGGTATCAAGTTGTCGCATTCTCTCATGGAACCAGTGGGATTGCACCAAACTGCGCGCCTTCGCATATAAAGAACCTTTGGCAACATTATCTAGCCCCGTTCAACCTGGCTCTCCAAGGCTATGTTGTGGTTGCCACGGATTATGCCGGTCTTGGGGTTTCCAAGAATGCCCATGGCGAGCCCATTGTCCACGAATATGTGGCAAGCCCGAGCCATGCAAATGATGTCTTTTACTCTGTAGAGGCGGCGCAAACGGCTTTCCCAGAGCTCTCGAAATCATTTGTCGTGCTTGGACATTCGCAAGGAGGAGGTTCGGCGTGGGCTGCAGCTCAGAGGCAGGCCATAGAACCCGTTCCCGGATATCTGGGAGCTGTTGCTGTGTCACCTGTTACAACCATCATCGATCCGGCCATGGCTGGTCCAACGCTATCAGCATTTGGCTTCTTAACTGCAGCGGGTATGGAGAACATTTTCCAGGGCTTCGATCGCTCTGATATCCTCACGCCTGATGGTGTTCAGAAGCTAGGGGTGGTCCAAGAGACAAACGGGTGTAGTTCTACTGTCGTTAGTCTGATCATAAATTCCGACCCCACAAGGCCAAATTGGACAGAGGACGTTTTCGCCCAAAAATTCCAAAACTTGACGAAAAACGGAGGGAAAGAAATCGGAGGGCCTTTGCTTGTGATCCATGGCGATGCTGATCCAATCTTGAACATCAGCTTGACTACTGCTGCCGTGGAAGAGACAGCGGCGAAATTTCCCGCCTCTCAGATAGAATACTTGCGGCTTCCCGGAATCTCTCATAATGCCGCCTTGACGAGTTCCCAATGGCAGTGGATGGACTGGATTGCGAAACGCTTTGAAGGTATCCCTCAAGAGCCTGGCTTAAGGAACACGGAAAGCAAAGTTGCAATGCCCGTCTCAGCTTATCAAAAGGAGGTAAATTGGTGGTTGGCACCAGCAACTATCTTTTATGAGACCCCTTGATGAGGCATCGGGAAGCCGCGTTCTTCGTAGAATATTTGTTGTATATATACAAAGTACAATATTACTACTTCGAATACTTTGATGCCACGTCGTTTGCAATAAACTTGGCACCAAAGGAAAGAGTCCGGGCAGGAGTTTGCTCCGCTATACCATTGACAGTTCTATGGTCCCCCCTCCTTTGTTTTCGAAAGCTTGTACCTGCTGTACCAAAGTAGCCCGCTACAAACGACACAAATTGAAATTGAAATCACAAAAGCAAGAGTCTTCGAGAATCGTAAGATATCATCATTATCACTCATTACCAGACAAATTAAGTACTCCAGATTACTCCCTTCAACACCTCCAAACCCGTACACAGCTTAACAAACACCGCTGGGAACGACAAAGCTCTCAACCCGAGTAGTAGAACCGCCTCTCTGGGCGCCCTGTCCGACACCACGTTTAGCGAAGGCTGTCCACAATTCGCACACGTTAGCTCCTCCAGTGAGGGCCTTGTCAGCATCGATGATTGCATCACGAGCTTGGATGAATGTAGGACTGCAGGGTTGACTGCGACAAGTTAGCGACTAATTTGGCAAGTTTGGTTCATGTGCGAAGCTTACAGAGCCATTCCATCGATGACCAGCTTCATGGTGAGGAATCTTCCATCGGTTGGTACTCCGTCTGAACCGAAAGTTGGTCGTCGGTCAGCGGTAATACCGTGCTTGTCCACTAAGTTCCACAAGACTTCGTACAAGACTGTGGCCCATGCCGTACCAACTGGATTCAAAGTAAGTTGTTGATCTTGAGTTCAGTATGAGGAGTTACTTACTAGCATGGACTTCGTTCAAGCTGTTCAAGCTCTTGTAAGTGAGCGGATTAGTCGTCAAGCTGGTGGAATACAAATATTGTCTGATTCCAGCAGGGTTATTGTACACCCACTAATCAAAGCAGTCAGCAAAAGGAAACAAGATGGATGGCCTGGGGTCCTCACGTCTCCCAAGGGGTAATCGGTAGCCCGGGTGTCGGATGTTTTGGTGTGGATGGCGATGGCCATGAAATCGCCCCACCCTTCTCCCATACCACCAGCTTCCAAGACGTTCAAGCAGTTTGTGTTGGCTGGACCTCCAGTGAGTCTGTTAGAAAGACCGTGAGTGTATTCGTGAATAATGACCCCTGCGTCGAAAGCACAATCGCGGTTGGGTGTGGCAGTGGTCCACATGAACCTAGGAATTAGAGGGTCAGCACATCATTCTATTAGAGGAATTGCCTTGATGAACACGACGGCTGATAAAGGGTAGTGGGCTCTAAACTTACATTCTCATTCTTCCTGCTTGTCCATCCGGGGGAGTTGCAAAGTTCGCATTATTTGTGCCTGAACCATCCTGAGCATTGAGGATCACGCCATCACCTCCAATACCTAGTAAAAAAAATCAGCATTAAACATCAAAGGTAAGAAGCGAGGAGACAAGCTTTTGAAACACCCCCGTGGAGGTCGGGTCCGAGAGCCTTCAGAGCACAAATACAAAAGGGGAACATACCACCCTGACCATTGTTGTTGGTCTCAAAATTGCCAGCTGCCTCTGTGAAGCCGAGGTCGTAGAGAAGGTCATGGTACATGTTGGCAGTGTACCATAATTGAGCAACAGAAGAGTTGGAATACGTCTTGAAGTTGGTCCATGTGAGCTGGAAGTCGTAATCGAAGTCCACATCCGGCGCATCTGGACGGTAATCGTTGAGATAGGCATTATCACCCTCGTAGTTTGCTTGTGCAATTCCGTTGTTACCTCTTGTGACAGTATAGCTTGTAGTGCCATCATTTTGCCATGTAAACTCAGATGCTTTGGTGTCCCATGGGTCAGTCTCTACCACGCGGTCTCCCTTTGTTGGGTCATTCGTTCCCCATGGACTTGTATTCATTAGCATTTTCCTTCAGTTCATTGGGAAATTGTACATACTAGACCCGATATTGTGCATCAGCAACGTAGTTCACCACACCCAACACCTGGCTCGCTCCACCTGCATCTACGTAGGAGAGGATCCAATCATCGTGTAAATCAGTCTCAACTCTCCAAGTCAAAGAGATTGTATTCTCAGGTGTTTGAAAGTAAACGAGACGCGCTTTTGGGTCTTGGTATGCGCCGGTAGTTCCCTCAATAGTGTAGTGCTCAGCTGCGGTCGACTCTGGTTTTGCCGTTGCATCGGTTGCGGTAATAGGTAGAGCAAGTACGTTGGAGACGCCCTTCAAAGCAGTAACGGGGTCAACCTGCTCTCGCTTCACCAATGGATTCTCAGCTGGCGTCGCCCCAGTATAGAATGAATTTCCATAAGAGAAGACACTGCCATCTTTGGCAATCTAGTATTTTAGTCAACATTATGATCTCTGCCTGGGACTGGGAACCTTACATTGACATTAAAATCAGCGTTGTCTATATCAAGCCCGTGCACCGTTTGCTTGAAGTTCACATGAGCAATGCCGTTGGATCCTACGTAATGATCATCGACGAGGCGAAATTCAGCGTTCGGCAAAACTTTCTTGACTACCGCTGTTGCTGCATCCACATATTGGTCCCTTTTGAAAAGAGAAGGCGAGGTGATAGATTTAACCGTGCTTGTTGAGTTGCTATATTCAGTAACGGTACCAAGACGGAATGCGTTCAGATCGACGACTCTTCCTAGGAGACTGCGACGCGGGTTTGCAGAATGTGGATGGCTGAAAGCTTGACTTGCCAAGAAGGCTGCTGCCGATACGGCTGTAATGACACGCATATTGGATCTTATGAGTTCGTGACCGGGATTAAGATGAATTAGCGGGCAATGAGAACCTGACGGAGAAAAGACATATAGGCTGAGAGGAGATCCTCATACTTATAGTCCTGTCATATCGTATAAGAAGAGAGCCTTCTCCATTCAAAAGCTTACGAACTTCCTCTTCTGAGAGTAGTTCCGCCATAAAGAAGGCAGGACAATGGTAGTGTCCGAAGCAGGGGCAAATCAGTAGCAGGAGGGATTGTGCCATGACGGGTTACCTGGCGCGCAATTGAGCGGCCTGACCGCAACAGGCGTAGCAGCAAAAGAACTCCCGGTATGCTCAGCCTTGTCCAGGCTCCCTCTCCACCAAGACGGCATTTGAATTTGAAATACTCGCCCTTTGAGGGTGGGAGAACCGAACTTTGTGGGGAGACTGCAGTAGGTACCAGGATACCAAACAAGGGCTTGCAAATATAAACGTAAAGATAACAGTCTTTTACCAGCGAGCTCCTTTGCTGATTGCATCAAATTCTGGGAATAGTCCACATTCGTCGAAGGGATACGAGAATGGACCTTGTCATGGAAGGCACCATATACCAATGTACGACTCAGTGGCGGTGTTACGAAGACCAATCAAAAGCGATGAATGACTGCAACGATCTTCGAATAGTCTCCGGCAATGCAAAGCTAAGACCCTGAAGCAGAAGATAAGAGAGGCGTTGAGATCAGATAGGTACGAACAGGGCAGTCCCCAGATCTGTCGGACCCTTGATCGGCAGAAGGCTTGGAGGCGGGGGGGGGCCAAATGAGATGTGGTAAGCTACTTAGGCAGATCGGAGAAGCACACTCTAAGAGAAAGAGGATTGCGGTGAGGACAGGAAAGGAAAGAGCCAAGAAATATAAAGCTGCACTGAGCACTGGTCGAGCTGCTTCATCGGGGCACTCGTACCCAGTCAGCAGGATGTCAAGATCGGCGTGATATATAGCTCGAACAGTTGAGGAAAGTGCGAACAACGCCAAGGTCTTGGCCCGATGGGATTCGAGATAACATCGCGTGATCAATATACAGATATACAAAGCAGTTCGTTTTGAGACTCGATGGGTGTATGCTGTGAGAAAGGCATAATTAAATTATATTGCACGTTATACGACTTGCCACTTGAGGCCGAACATTTTGGTGCGTAGTACTGTACGTTGAAGGGTTGTAATGGTGGCGTTGGCGTAAGCGTGAGGTCGCTGCTTCCAAGCGTGCCTCGGTTGGGCTCAGGGGTCGATTCAGAGGAAACATCGTCGCAGCTCCAGTGCGAGACAATTTTGGCGAGGATCTTACCAGCTAGCTACAAAATGAATTTTTAACTTGAGAATTTTCGAATACACCTCTCACGCTCAGTCGGCCCAGCACCTCCAAAATTCACATTTTAACTGAGGAACTGCATGTCACAAAAATGTATTGTCCCAGATAATCAGCCTGTCCCGAACTCCGAAAATGACCACCTATTCCCGTCCTTGAAAGCTTTGCTAGAATCTTCGCCTACCGTACTGTCCTGGGCTTCAACTACTCCCTTGGACTTAATTGCTCAATGAAATGCGAGATTCTCATTCCCCACTGAAGTCCCCGCCATCATCTTTGTCTCCCACTTCGTGAAGTTATGGACCGGTGTAGGTAATGTCGACCGTATTGTTGTTACCGTGCAAGACCGTATGCGCAGCGGGCGTGTGGAATCCGCCATATCATAAGTTATCGGGTTGCTCAGACTCGGTGCATGACCTGTTGCCCAACATGCCAGATTTGTGAACCTGACAGCGCCAAAATTTGCAAAAGGGACGAATCTACCACTTGTAGTATCCTCCTACAATCCAGTCGACCTCGGTTCCATCCAATGTATGTGGGTTGTTGCTGGGTACATTCATATCTTTCTTCCATATTTGGTTCGTGCGCAAGTTCGTGAGCTCGATAGAACCAGCAATCGGGCTAGATATAGTTTTGGAAACTTCAAGGCCATCGCCGGCTGCAAAAGAGAAATTTGACGATGGGATACCTATTCCGCCATCCGGAAACCACTCGTACCAAGCGCCATAAACAGGAGTGTGACTACCATCAGAGGATTTGTGTGTGTTAGCATAAATTCCAGCTTGTAGAATTAATTTAGGAACATTATTAGTACCCTTTGAACTAATACCCACCCAGATTGACGAGCTGTAATCTCCAAGAGCTGCTGATTTTGGGGGCCTTAGAACTAGAACGATAAATTGTCCAGATACTGATCTGAACCTGTCGGTTCCTGGTGCAAAAACTACAGCGAATTTAGCACAATGCTTTCTCTAGAGAACATGAACCGAAGAAGATGAGACACACGTCAGAGAGACCCACAGCACGAAACGAAAGAAGGGAGATGGAAAAAGGGGACATTTACTAGCAAAACCAGCCCAGTTGCGGGAAGTGCGCCTATCCTCCCTTAAGGCTAGAGGCTTGCTCGTTTCGACAAAAGACGCCGATGAGGATCAATATCTGCATGATTGGGAATTTGAAATTGATTGATTGATTGATGGAGTTGTTAAATGGTAATGGTATTTGTCAATGTTGACTGGTAGGTAACTCAAAAAATACAAATAAAGATCTCCTAATTATAATTATTGCTTGGGCAACTAGGACAAAGTGAATGGTATCAACGATAACAACCATTTGGTATATCCTGCTTATGCGTTGAATTTGGTTGGTTCCCAGAACCTCTGTAAAGCAAGAGACCACCCCAATTGCCCCCCGTCCGGTGACATACTATGTCCAACTCAATGAAGACGAGCATATCGCATGCTGTAGAGGGATATCCACCCCACTTGTGACGATCTATTACAGGACACAAACTTGGACCCAGGCTCGCAGTGGACAAAAAAGCGTCACTAAATATGGCTGACTTTGAATGTCCCGAGTGGCACGGACATTCAACATCAACGCGGCTTTTTTGTCCAGCGAGAGCCAGATTTCACTACCGTGCTATAGTAGTACAACGAACTTCTTCAAAATCAAGAAGTTTCATTACAACAGAAGCGTCATCAAGGTATGTCGACCAGAAGATATGGACCACCATATCCACACCCGAAGGCTAAAGATACCGCGGTGAGTAAACGGACGAAAGAATCAATCTCCGCGCTCCAAAAATAGGCCTATACCACAGATTGAACCGATCCACGAAGGGAAAGGAGGAATAAGGGCCAGAGTGTTTGGCGCGGGCTCGAGCTCTTCATAGCCCGATGAACAACAATGAAAAGAGAAAGAAAATGGGGAAGGGGGCCGGAGGGTATAAATTTGAATTATACAAGGTATAATATATGTTACATTCTAGACCGTTAACCCCATCAAGCATTGTAGCTCGTAACCCATAATCCGTGAACCGTTAAACACCGTAAAAGCCATTATCGCTGAATCGCATCAATCATTAAATTCGGAAGTAGTCGTAAAGTCTTAGATCTGAATGCGTACATTTGGTCGGCCGAGTTTTTCGATTCCGAAGCAAATTTTTCCGTGTCGTCCTGTGTATGAGCCGAAGGCATACCGCGCGTCACGACCATCTGCTTGTGCTGCCATAAGTCTCGTGGAGAGATCCGCCTTGGATCTCGGGGCGCGAAAGGCCGCGTCTTCCAATATTCGACTGTCATGCACAAAGCTGATGATCTCAGCCAAGCAATCAACGTCGTGAGGGAGGTGCATATCGCGTCGATTTGGTACCAGGGCAAAGAGGCCAAGCATGTAGAGTATCAAGAGAGTAATACAAATGTAGAACGCCGGCCGATTTGGAATCATGCTAACCTCGTCCGTTGATGTCGTCAGCGGAAAGAAGATCCCACCACTGATGGTGGGAAGTAAAATAAATAGAAATGATAGCATTGACATGATGGCCACACGCAAGTGACCACCATCAAATGCGGCGAGTGTGCAATATATCGGGAGCTCGGCAGTGTAGTCGAGAAGCAACGATCGATCCGCGGTGGCGCCATTGAATTCACCCAATTCCGCCCATGGCTGTAGCTTGCGTAGACCCATCTCCAGGCTTTGAAACCAAAGATACAGGAGCATACCAATGACGGAAGGTATGAAGCTGTACAAGAAGTTCGCAGGCGAGTAGCCTTGAGCATTCGGTGCCGCCGGGACCAATGGCGGGAATCCATTGCGAATAGCTGTTGATGGGAGGAAGGACACGACGAGAAGGGCAACTAGCGTGAGGCAACCGGCCACTGCCCATAGAATAACGAAAGTGTCCCGAAGGTACCAAGCAATGTATGCGAAGCGGGTTTGGTCGTTATACAACTCAGCGTTTCGTTCAACGTCGAATGATTGATCCACTTCCTTCGTCTCACGGAGCTTTCCAGAATCAAGCGTGTAGCGCCTGGTCGCCGCGCCCGCCTCCCCAATGCAATAGAAAATCCCCTGGCCCTTGCGCTGTGTCATCCAATATCCTAGCCGGGGCGTCGAAGAGAGCTTTTCTCGCAGTTGATCCTTGCGGGCAATGACATCGGTATCGCGGTAGTCTTCCATCGAATTGCTACGTCCCAGTAGCGATATGATGTCCGCCAAAGATCGAGGGTCCCAAAGCAACCCAGTCCTGCGCCGAAAGAAAAACAGCGCTGCAATAGCTGTCCCGAGCAACACCAGTATATATATCGCAACTAATGTCCAAGCAACGCCCTGCACCGCCGTCCATTTCCACACGCCGTCAAATTGTGTGACGGAAAATAGACAACTTTGCAACGGAATTGTGAAAACCGACAAGAACAATAACAGGTTAGCGAAGTCAATGCTCCCTAGTCCTTCCCATCTGGGGCACAACATCGTTCTGGGATACAATCCGAGGAACAGGGCATTGGCTCTGCTCTCCGCATCATCCATAGCCATTAGCGTATAAGGCATGATTCTCGTCATAGCAGACATGACACTTTGAACAAAAACAAATATACATGCCGCAAGGATCTGCGGTAGGAAGGCGAAGAAAAAATAGAGCGCGCCATATATTCCACCAAATTCCACGAGACCATCGTGATAGCTCGAATAGATAGCGAGGAACATAAGCGCAACAGTCATCAAAAGGCATAACATTGAGAGGGTAATCATTGAAATGGGTCGTAAAATCGTGGGAAGGAACAGAAGATCGGGGTGACGTGGTGTGTGCGTGGGTGGTGGAATCGGGATGAAGTTTTCAGGACCTGCTGATAGAAGTTGCCGCCGTGGAATTACGGACGGCACCGCTGAGTGACGGGAGAGGGGTCGGGTCGCGTTATAGTTGAACAGCCTTGCACCTTGAGAGGTAGGAGTCGGAGTTGAACGGTGTTTTCTCGTCAGCGCCAGTTCCTCCCGATGAGTTGACATGTACCCCAGGCCGTAGTCTGGTATGACTCGATCAACAGGATATGAATCCGAGGTCGATGTACTGGGTCTCTGCAAAGCTTCAGAGTCATCATCCCGAGTCAATTGGTCGATGGCGAATCGAATGTAAGGCGTGTCATCGACAGGTGTTGGCGGTCCGCGGTCTTCCATTCTTCCCCCCTTCTTCGAGGACGCAACCTCGTTGCTCTTAATCTGCTCCTCGTCGAATCTAACAAACAGAGGAGTGTTTGAGGCATATGCAGCTTCATTGGCGCCAATTGAGTGTCTGTTGGGGTCGGGTCTGATGGTCTCGAAGCTTCCCTCCGGCGAGGCTCGCCGTGATGGCGGAGTGATCCAGCGTATTATCGTAGCCTGAGAGATACTCGACGATAGTGAAGGGCAATCATCGATTTGTGCCCTGACAGGAGTAGCAGGAAGTTCGTCGGTGTGTATTCTTTGTACTTGTGGGCGGTTATCTAGACTTCAGGTCAGCGAGGGAAAAGAGACAACGCATCGAAGGGCACTCACGATGCACGCTTTGAACGTCTAAGTCTCCAAGATTCATTCTGTATGGAGCTCCACCGATTGCATATGCAGGATGTTGTGGAATGCATCGTTAGGGTCGGTACCAGACTGATAAACAGTCTGTTGAGTGGCTGTTGTGAGAAAGATGGCTGGAAGTCCGAGGGGGCTGGGACAATTTCTCAGCCTCCCCAAATATTTCTCGCGACGCCAAACACGCTACCAAGGTGTTGACAGGAACCCGAGATGTGATATTCAGGGATCGGTCCGGCCATTCTGATGATCTCACGCATGGTGCGACGATTGAGAGATTTCGAGGTGAAAATTGGGAAGTGAAAATTGGGAGGTGAAAATTTCGAAGGGGGAAGAGGACAATGCGGAAGGTGGACAAAATGGAGGAAATTTGAGAGCACGTGACCGCTTCGACGATATCTTTCTCGCGCTGGACATACTGGACTGGATACTGGACTGGACATGGGTAAACAGATCTTGAATTATGCTCCATTCTTTTCTTTTTCTTCTTCTAGCTTGAACCAGATCTAATTTGAGTATACAATCTCCAGCCTTCTTACTTCACAAACAAGCAAGGACCATCTATGCAGGTACGATCTTCTCAAGAAAGTCGCACATATCCCTGAACTCCGGCCCGGATGTAACATGGCCCATGCCTTCATACTCATGAGCCTCAAGGGCGCTATCGCCGACAGTCTTTGCAACTCTCGCCTTGGTGTCTCTGAAGATTCTCATCTACGCTATGGGTCAGCAAAACATCTCATCGGATACGATAATAAACCGATCCAAAGGAAGACACCCACCGGAACCATCATATCTTTCGTTCCGTGTCCTATAAACACCTTCATCTCTCCTTTCTTATAACTCTCCCTCTCACTCCTAATTCGCTTCCCTTTTGGCAAATACCCCGACAAACCCACGATACCTCCAAGCTGTCCCTTGTAATGCCCCGCAAGTCCAGCAACAAGACTCACCGCACAGCCCTGACTGAAGCCCCCGAGAATGATTCTCTTCAGTTCGACTCCGTTCTTCACCTCTTCGTCTACTAACCCGCGAACGTACTCCGCGCTCTTCAGTATCTCCTCTTCCACCTGCTCGTCATCTTCATCGTCACTTTCCTCTCCAGTCGGAGCAGACGAGCGCCCAACGGGAATAGGAGAAAAACTTGAAGGCGTATACCATGCCTGAGCCAATGCCTCGTGGTTATGCGGCGCGTTGGGAAAGATCCATGTCAGGTGAGGCAATCTGTTGGCGGCGTGAAACTGCTGCGCGATATCTAGTTATTGTTATTTTTTAGGTCAATGTTGGGCGCTCTCGAAACATTACTCACTTGTCCAGCCTTCGGCATCATCGCCAAACCCATGGAGAAAGATGAATGTGGCGGGGCTGGATGTCTTTGCATCCGGTGCGTCAATGCGCTGCGGCGGCTTTTGAGCTTGAGCCATCGTGGTTTGAGATGAAATCTTTGGACTGACTGACGCGGATTTTTAAGTCATTACTGGGTGCTCTCGGTCTCGTGCGGTAAACAGCTTTTTCAAGTTTGTCAAGTACAAAAACGGCTGCCGTCAATAATTCCATATTCGAGGTTGAGGTTCGAGCTACAACCCCGCATTGGAGGTCTCGGGTTTAAGGGTCACTAGCTATCCTCGGGCACCATTTTCTTAGTGGGAGAGGAATTAATAGTTCTCAGAATTAGGAATCTAGCAGATTCTCTTAGTCTTAGTGAGTAATCCAGTACCTGTCACTTTCATGATGAAAATCGAAAGGATGTGAGAGCAGGCGTATTCTCGGGAAACCCTTTCTGGCAGACAAGGCTCAGATTACTTCGACCATTTTATTCAGGGACCTGGAAGCAGTTCCAATTTTTGAACGTGGTTGGCTCGCTGGGCCTCCAACTCGGGTCAGGCATCCAGTTGGATGTGTATAACCACCAGGACTGGAGAAATTGCACAACTCTCTCACAGGGATGCAAATTTGACAAGGTACAGAAAATCACATGGCGAGATTAAATGCTGTACAATGTTGGTATTTGGCCCATGTTCTGCTAAAATAATCATGCTTCATGTCTCGTGGTATCATGCATTCGGTATTGTCGTATTTACAAACCATTCCGCCCTCAGAACAGTCGTTGTGCTCTCTATCTTGCGCCTCTTCTTGTGCTATCCATCTCAAAGGCATCTCCATCGTGATGCTGTACGTAAACTTCAGGGATCGGAGGGCTTCCCATTGCCCGCTCACCCGCACCGGAGTCCGAGAAACTGGTGCGCTCTTGTCTGTAGCTTTCAAATCTCGTGTCCCGCTGGTGGTTGTAGCTGAGTCTTCTCGGTCTGCCTGGTGCAGATTCCACATCACCATGGGGCTCCTCCGCAACGAATTTCTTATATTGAGAAGGATATTCTGTAGAGGCTATATTGTCTCGAGGCATCGATAATGGATGTTCGACAGGCTTGTATTTGGCATTCGTGCGGGAGCGGTGGTAGATTACTGAACCATATATCAATGGGACCCAGAAACTCAAGCTGTAGCAAGTCAGAAATTGGAACATGGCGCCTCGAAAATGGAAGATACATACAGTAAGACAACATCAATCAAAATTCCAATAATAGATGTTGTTCTTGCACTAGAATTGACCGCTGCGACGATGTCGATGATGAATATTGCCGTCCAAATTCCAGTTTTGATAGAGTTCATTATTACAAAGGTCAACGGCTGCAGCCTATGTCGTGCTAGGAGGACGATTTCGACAATCGTAAGAATCAGGCATATTGCGCATACAGTAATCCAGATTGGAATTTCTCTAGTAGGAAAATGTCAGCTTGAATGCTATGAGAAAAGCCAGGAAGGATGTGTACATTTTGGTCACCTTGTTTACTGCATCGTCGGACACTCCATCCAGCTCACTGTTTCCAGTGCTTTCATAATGAACGAGAACGCCAGTCGCAATACCAAGAAGTCCAATCATGACGAGCATGAAGAAGATTTGAATAACCCAGAAGGGGACGAGAACAGCTTTGCGCCATGGTGCGTGAGCTCCACGTGAAGCCATTGCGTTGGAATCAGGAAGAATTATTTCAGAATGAGAGCAAGCAGAATATTGACGAACAGAGAAACAGAGGTCAAAATACCGCGGGGCGTCTACCTGGGATATATAATTTGCAAAACCAACAGTTCAACCTTGATGCCTCCACAGAAACCAACAGGATCCACAGCAGCGCCTCAGCTCATTTGGCCGGCTTGATTCGAATCTCTTTTCCTAAGTTCCTCGTCGAAGGGAACCAATCCGGGCTTGGCCTGACGCCACAAACGCAGCGATTAGGAGATAGCACAGCCCTTGTCAACTGCGACATGGCTTCGAAGGCGGAATCGAGGCTGTCGAGACGCTTTCGCACAACTTATTTCCACTACGATTCGTGAGGTTTGACGTCAAGCCCTTACTTGACGGCACGGCATACACAGCCCTGTAGAAATCAACTTTGACTCCACAGCTGCAGAAAATCAGCCGAACAATACTTGAAAGTCCTGGTGGAAGGATTCTAAACCTGGAACAGAGGCTGAAGATGGGGGTTGTGAGTGGAGGCATCTGGTACGAGCCAACCGAAAAAGCGGCACGACTGTTGTAGGTGCCACGCCCAGTAGAACATCAACATCCGCAAAGTAATCAGTGCTGCTTTTTTGCCTAGGGCGACAGAAGGAGAAAATGAGTGGCGTTGTGTCAGCTACCCTATTCAGGTTCGGGGCCACGAAGGCGGGTAAGATCTTACAGCAGCAGACCCACGCGCAGATCAAGGCAGCTTTTGAATGATTTAGCACAGGCATCATAAACTCAATATCAACGACGCATCCTTACAATCTGCAGGATGAGGATTTCTCATCTAAACTGCAAAGAAGAGGAATTTCAAGTCAGAGCTTTCAACGTCGTGAGTAACAGAACACCTTTGAGTCTGAAGGTGCACAAACAAAGAAATGAGGGGCACCAGGGGCTGGTCAAGTTCTGCGGTACAGCTAGCCGAAACCCCAACCTCCTCCTCTGTTTGTACAACACATCCTCGAGACTGTGCAATGTCAAAAGTAGCTTGCAAAGGATTTGGCCGTTGTCGGATTTGTCCTCAAGTGAAGACCGCGGTGTCAACTATTCATTCGCAGGCCGCTTTCTTATATTCGTTCGGGGACATCAACTTTCTTCCTCGACCGTCGGCGGGAGGTGTTTTATGAAAATGTCTTCCCTCAAAGGTATCTACCGGCAGCCGATGGTTGATACTTCTGGTCCAAGTCGCCGTGCTGAATATAATCCGGCCCCACCAGATATTCTATCGCGCACCATGAGAACGGAGCCAGCGACCGGATCGTGGGTAAATTCCTCACAGGCGGGGGCCAACCCTACAATCAAATCCACCACTCAGTACTGGGTAAAATCGCTCGCGGAACTCACAAGGTTTTCACCACATTTCCTTGAATTTGGTTTGTGGAAACATTGAAGAGGCCTTGTTAGCCCAGGAGAAACCCACGATGCGTCGTGCTCCCTTGCATCCCCTGATAAAGTACCATTTCCAGTGTTCATCTTCTGCGGCTTCACTTTCGTCATTCATTCATGATTTTCAGGGTTTTAGTCGTGCATCATGTTATTCAGACCTTTTCTTCTGTTCGTGCTGACCCCCTTTGCCGATGCGGCACTCACCTACAAGGGCGTTGATGTAAGAAACTTCAAGCTCAAGAATTCGCGTTCTTTTATTTAGGAAACGTGTTGTCCGCATTTAAACTTCTGCTCCACTGCCTTACTACAAGCCCATTTCCAATTTTTCTTCTAATAAGCTTTCACTAACTCGTCAATCCCAGTGGTCGTCAACGCTGATGCTGGAGAATTCGGGGAAGAGCTACAAGACCACGTCCGGAACCTCCCAAGCATTCGAGACGATCTTAAAATCAAGCGGTGTGAACACTGTCCGACAGAGATTATGGGTGAAACCCTCGGATGGAAACTACAACCTCGCCTACAACATCAAACTTGCTCAGCGTGCGAAAGCCGCTGGACTAAATGTCTACCTTGATTTGCATTTCAGTGATACCTGGGCAGATCCGGCGCACCAGGTACATTTTCCTCAATACTTTCTCCCAATTAAAGACTTTATAATGACAATTCGAAAAGACAACACCCTTGGGGTGGCCCTCCAACATTGATGATCTCGCCTGGCAGGTCTACAATTATACACTGAATGTTGGCAATACCTTCCAGTCCTCGTCCGTCCCGCTCTCTATAATCTCAATCGGCAACGAAATAACGGCCGGTATGCTTTGGCGTAAGTTTTATCCTTATTGGAGATCTTGGAGTGTTTGAATTGCGCTCTGCCTTTTACGACCAGATTGATCTTGCGAAAGCACACTCTAACCCTCAAACAGCACTCGGAAAGACCTCAAATGCCTACAACCTCGCACGTCTCCTCCATTCAGCTTCCTCAGGAATCAAAGACTCCACCATATCCCCAAAGCCAAAAATTATGATCCACACAGACAATGGCTGGAACTGGTCCACTCAGTCCTGGTTCTATAAGTTGATTCTAGGCGCTGGCCCTTTGACATCCTCCGATTTCGATCTCATCGGCTTGAGCTACTATCCATTTTACAACAGCGCCGCTACCCTTTCAAGCTTAAAGACGAGTATGAATAATCTCGCGAGCGCCTATGGAAAGGGTTTGGTGATTGCTGAAACAGATTGGCCAGTTTCGTGTCCTAGTCCAGCATATTCTTTTCCCTCCGACGCCTCGAGTATTCCCAAGAGTGTGGCGGGACAGACGACATGGATGAAGAACGTGGCGGGTGTTGTGGCAGGTGTTAGCAATTCTCTTGGGGTGGGCTTGTTCTATTGGGAACCTGGATTCCTTGGAAATGCGAACTTGGGAAGTAGTTGTGCGGATAACTTGATGGTTGAAAGTAATGGAGTTGCGAGGTCAAGTCTCTCTGTCTTCTCATCTATCTGAAGGTGGAAATCGAGCCGAGGGCTCGTTGTGATTTGTCAAGACCTACTTCTTTTGTACATATCTTACGAGTGCTGTACATAATTTACGTGGGAATTGATCAGTCCCCTGGCTTTTGAGCCAAGCTTGAACTTGGTCTATTCTCCCCGACCGGCAGTTTCATGCATAAACTTTCTCAAATCTCACTTCCCAAATGACACTGCGGTGGATGTAGCATATTATTGTTAATACTATGGTAACCCGCCGGGTTCGGCAAAAACATGCAAATTGAGTAATGCAAATATGATAACTCTCGAATATCTCATCTGGTCCCCTCATATCCCTTCATAAATCATAATTATCATCACCGTAAAAGTGTAATCCTCTCGTAAAGCCTAACACACCTTCGAATAAGTCCACCTGATTCCACATCAATTAGGATCTGCCCTTTCCACCCAAATCTCAAATTCTGTCTCGTCTGGTTTCTCTCTCTTCTCCACGTCCAACAAAGTCTGTATCCTCTTCCTCAACTTATTCCAATCCGCGGGTGATGCATCCCTTCTGATGGTCAGTTTTTGACGGTGTCCAAAAGTTATTGTCAATGCCAGTGCACTAAAGGTCGAGGGCAAGATAAGCGAAAGGGAAGAATAGGAGTCGAGGAATTCCGAAGCGGTTGAATTCCAGAGCATCTCAGATGAAAGTGGATTGTTCCAGTCAAAGGTACCATCGCGTATCTTGAAGAACAGGTCAAGTTTCTTTTCAGGCAGGCTAGGTTGGCTGTGACTGGCTAAAGAGGTGGTAGCATCCGCGAACTCATGCCTACGAGCAATATCCAGTCGTGTCAAATCTACTGGCTCCTTGGATAACGAGATGGAAATTGACGTGGGTGCATCCGAGGCGTCACGGCGTGGCTCGGGTTCTGTCACCGACGACGGCCTCGATGATTTCCTTGTCGTTTCGGTTGATGCGGAAGTGGAAGAATATGAATATGGCAGATTGAGGATTCCAGGGTGTGGCCTCTGGACAGAACTGCTCTGTCGCTTTGCCCCGCGAACGCCACAATGCGCCGTTGCAGCACCAGCCAGGCCGTGTTCTGGATTCGGCATCTCCAGTTGCAGAGTCTCTTCGGCAGTTGTAGAATGGGAAAGCGAGGACTGCTCATTGCCGACTGCAAGATCCTGGTTTGATCTGCGAGATATGCTCTTCAGGTAAGCTTGGTATTTCTGTATAGTCGTAGACGACGGAGATATTGCTCGAGAGCGCTGTACATTCTGCAAATCATTTGACTGCGGTGGCGTTCTTGGGCTCCGGGAAATTTGTTTCTTTCCTTAAAAATACAGCTGGTAATCAGAGGATGGGTAACCCTTGGAAGGGGTTGGGTAGTCAATGGACAAAGATAGCCGGCCTTTGTTATTGATCTAATTCCGACTTGGGCAAGTCAACAGTGACGCCGTGACTAGTCCCCTGGTTGGTCTTGTTTGAGCAAAGCTCTCAAAGTTCAGAGGTACAGCAGAACGAGGAGTGGAAGGCAGGCTGACTGTCATGCTTGGCTCTCCGATAATTTTGCTTAGATTTTGCGTTGTCGGTATTGGTTTAGAGTGCATTGTGGAACAAGATGGATGGCGTCCCGTACCAGCTCGCGGGCTTCCGGAAACTAGAGGTGTTCCTGGGCACCAGCACATCTTCTTTGAAAATTCGCAGATATCGCAATACCGATTTGGTGGCGAAGCAGAACCTGTAATATGTTCGGGGGCGCTTAAGCCGTTGTTTGGTAAAGAACGGTGATTCCGCCCCGACGCAACGCCAGCCGTATCTATCTCGAAGCTCGTTTCAGAGGAAGTCCTTCTATCGTCGCGTCCATGTACGAAAGGGGTCTCCCGAATTTCGTCCACATCAGATAGATACTAAACGACTTAGTAAATGCGTTCAGAATGAGCGTTTGTTTTCCTACCATATCTGTCTCGATCGATTGTAGAAGCGGTCTGTCATCTTTATCCAGCCTGGCTTCGGCTTCTCTCCCTTGCTCTGTATCAGGGGATAATTTCCGCCGGCTCGGTCAGGAGGATGTTCGCCTTCATTTCCAAGGTTGCTGCTCGTCGTCGTGAAGAAATCTCCTCATGGTAATGCAGGTCGTGATTATCCCAGAAGGTCCTGATATCAACGGGAATTAGCAGACTCTCTTGAAAATAGACTGACAGTTAAAGTTTAATGGAGCCCCAGTGCGGAGATGTCCTGGGAGAAGTATGGGATTCCCGGTCAAGCAATGCTTGTTTCCACGACTGCGCTTACTTGAATCTTTCGGTCTTTCGCATGGCTCCGCGTGGCTTACACTCGATATAGCTCTTCTGTACAAATAGACTTGAAAGCTGTTCAATCCTTTTCCAGACCCTGTTGTTGAATTTAGAGGAATAAATAGTTTCGAGTTCCGTATCTATTGTCAGCCGATTTAAGAGCGCTTCTGGAATATTCGGCAACTCTTCCAATTCTGGAAAATATAAGTCATTCTGGTGCATGTATTCCTGTAAAAGAAGGCCCCCAGACTCAGGCCACTCAGCATGGGCCTTATTCTGATTAGTCTATTCTGTCCTACAAAACAGCAAAGAGCAAACGAACCGCGGCAAGCCATGCCTTTGTGAAATCAACCACCACTTCGGCTTGATCCCGAGCCTCAAGGCCTTGCAAATATTCGCGACATGATTTGGGGTCAAGGCGTTTTGGCGATTGGCTCCAGGGCTTCAAACTAAAGCTGGTATCTAGAGCGAGCATGCCTGCTGTTCCTAGGATTCCCGAAGTCAACCTTTCGGGCACTGCGCTGCTGGTCGCATGTGCCATGCGATCTTCGTTGCAGAGGGAAGCCCATGGTACGTTCTCTTCCTCCCGTTTCCTCCTCGTCTTATTATCAATCTTACGGTAGGAAATCTCCTTGCGGCGAAAGACGAGAGCAAGCCGAGTAACAATCCTGATCTTTGTCAACGTAATCACTCATAAGCAGCATAACTGTGGAAAGCTTACGTGTCTCTATCTTCCGGCCATGAAGGTCCGTCTGCTTCTGTCTTGAAAAATACCTGACCACGGTTCTCCTCCTCGAGAAAGCTGCGCGCACACAAAGTGAATGGGCCTGGATCTGACAGTCTTTGGGGAAAGCTATTACCGGCAGCCTTGTACCCGGCATAGAAGGCGCCTACTGCAGCTCGCAGATTCTTTATCTCCCTTGGAGGATATTCATAATGATACCCAAGAGAAGCGTAAAGGCCAGCAATCGTGGTGGACGTGTCGGGCAGATTTCCCCTCATGTTCCTTGCTGGCAAGTCGTAATATCGAGCCGGGAAACATTAGATGGAGTATTTGAAGGAAAGGCAAACGAAGCTCAAGATGCAGAACATCCTAAAATGATATGGGTCATCAACAGTGAGAGGACATGTGGGTGTGAAGAAGACAAGGATTGTTGTTGGTACACTCTTGACGTTAAGCAAGTACCCGTGGATCTTGTCGAACCAGAATCCAAACCATAAAACTGGGGTGGATTTAGAAGACACAGTGAAGCAAACGAACAAAGGCGTAGACGCAGAGCAGCGAAAAAGAGAAATAGAAACCAGCGACCGCAAAATTCCTAACCATGTAACGAATCAGGTACTAGCTTAGCTCATCACCCACGAGGGTGATAGGTTACTCCAAGCAAGTCACTCTCCTGGTGTTAGCTTAGCAGAATCAGTTCATGCAAGGTATCGCAAACTGGTGTCCTCTCTGAAGTGTTTATGTGCTACACATAATCTGTTCTGTTATGCTCCCTAGCTTCAGGCTGCACGTTGTGCTACTCATATCATTCTGATGAAGGAGAAGGGACGAAAGGAACATTTTGGTGAAACACACTTGCAAAGAGCACCATGTGCCATAGCTAAGGTGTTTTATGAAGCGGGGCTATGCAGCCCTGACATTAGGTGGTGCGTCTCCATGCCAGCCTGCATCCTAGAAGTGGGCACGCACGTCTCGCATCTGCATTGGCAAACGCCGCTACGACTGCCTGCGTGAGGTAGAGAATAAGGATAAATTTTCTTTTAGTTGTTGATACAACATGCCAAGAATGCACCCTCAAAATGTTTGAGCAGCCCTGAATATTTGGAGCTATTCGTTTTTCGATCGCCGTAGACATCTCCCCTGCCTCAAACCGCAATAACCGGAAATGGAGTGAGCGCTTTTTACGCAAGACTATCGAACCTTTCCTTTGCCTTGTCTTTAGTCTTGTTCAAAAAGTCTGCATAATTGCCTCTCGTTTGTCGTTGAGCCTCCTCTGCCGCATCGCCTACTTTGCCACCTTGTGCGCCAAGCCCAACACCCTGAGCATAGAGTTCTGTTGTTATTGCATCTGTTCTTCCAGTTCCTTGCGCACCTAATCCCTCCCCAGCAGTCCAACCCATCTTACCCAACAAGGCAGCACCTTTCGATGGTAAAGGCGTATCTTCTTCTTCTGTCTTTGGCGGTACCGCGCTTGGAGCTTTCGTCCGGTTATGTTGCGCGGCAGGCTGTTTAGGTTGATTAAAAGCTTGTCGCCGCTCTTTCGCTCTATCACGATAGGCCGAGTTGTCTGAGCCTGATTCCGACAACTTTTTAATTTTGGCCAGAGCTTTTGCCACGAGCTCCCCATCCTTCATGTTGTCCCGATGAAGTTGGCTGATGCGCTCGTGTTTATTTACTTCAGCTTCGGTCTTGAATTGCCGCGAGCAAAGGAAACAGCATTTGCGCTCTAAGTCTGCGAAAGTCTGACTTGGTGGAGAATGTGCTGTTTCATTGTCCGACGGCTTCTCGGATGCCAAGCCCGGTGCGGCATCTTCGCCCTGTGAAGGCATTCCATGAAGCTCCGCATGTCTGTTGGTCCAGAACTTGAGATGAGGCGCAACTACTTTGGTATCTTTTTCAACTTTTCTCTTCTTTTGTCGCGGCTCTCCTTCCTTGTTTGGTACGACAAGACCTTCATTTGCCGCCGCAGCAGCCAGTCTCGCATGCTCTGTCTCTTTGGTCTTCGTAACAGAGAGTTGATCAGACATACCAGTTACTAATTCACTGGCATATGCAGCCTCGTCCCAGTACATTAGTTTGACGGCATGGTTGGATAGAGGGCTAAATGTGAAGCTGGCAGACTCGTCCCCTAGGGGCCGGAGCACCGGCACAAAGACTCCAGCGTGAATATATGATACTAGGACGGGTTTGGATGAGATAGTAAATTTTTCGGAGGCTTTGAACTTGGTCATAGCAGCTTGTGCATCTTCCACGGTATTGAATTCGGCAAAGCCGTATCTCCAACTATCATTGGATTTCCTGTCGCGAACTAAAAGAACGCGCCGAAGTGATCCATCTTTGGCGCCCATGCTAGAATCATTCGATGTGGAAGCTATTTTGGGTTTCTTTGCTGCAGGAACGTCTCCGGGGGGCGTATTAGTGGTCTTCGTCTTATAAAGCTTCATGACTCCTTTCGCAAGAAGCTCTTCATTGACACCAGGCTCCAAACCACGCAGGAGAAGAAACTGCGATGCAGTGCCATCTGGAGACACATCGCTATCACCAGTAGCGGCAAAGCCAGAAAATGAGGATATGTTACCCTGTGCAACGACAACACCATGGGCAGTTGCACCTAGAACGTTTAGCACCAAACGAATTTATTACTCCCAGGATGACTTACGAGTTCTTGGAGCATTACACCTGTAACAAAGTGTCCTTGAAGCGAAATTCGAGACGTAGCACTGAAAGGGTCAGAGAGAGATGGAAAATTCCGAGAATCATACATACCACTTCACATTTCCAGTCGTCCTCGCTCTTTCCAGACTTTTCTCGATCATCTCTGCTAAATGCAATTCGGACTTTGGCGGGTTGTGTTGAGGCAGACTGGGTTGGATCATAGGCACCATAAAGGGATATGGACGGGTAGTAGTTCTCGAGGAACAGGCTTGCTTCAGGAATGCCAACGAATTGCGCGAAGGCAAATTGACGGGATACTCCTGGGCGCGGTCAGAGATAGATCTAAAATGATACAGAGGCGAGGGAACGCTCACCTGTGCGTTTATCCTTAATCAATCTAACTTCTTCTAAGCCCTCGAGTCCAAAGCTTCGTTGAAGTTCAGTCAAAATCTGTAGATCCAAAAAACGGCCAAGGTGGCCCATCCTATTCTTAGCCAGAATTCTAATTTCTTCTCGATGATAACTTAGGATGAATAGGGTTGGGTCATGGTGTGAGTTCCGCAAAAAGGGGAATGGGGCGGCCAACGTCTTCCTGTGTCATTTCTATGGGGAGCCCCTCGAGGATCACATTCCGGTTGGGAGGTCCGCCAAAATATGGCGAGCGACTGCGGCTTCTATTGCGCGGCGGAGACTGATATCCTTCTCTATCGCGGTCGGTGTAACGCCCTCGAGCCTCCCGTCGCGGAGACTCAGGGCGATCGCGGCCATATCCATATCCATGTCCATGATCGCGTCCGCTACGTTCGTCTCTCTGGTACCGATCTGGGTACGTTGAGCTGTGCATCCTTTCGCCAGCAGGGCCTCGAGGTGGTGTTCTTGTGTTATCTTAAGACATGGAGTATCAGCACGGATTCAGTCAAAATCCAAACCCACACTGTCGTTTACCCTTCCGGTAGCCTTGCGAGGGGGAGTCGATATACTGGTCGTCTTCATAGGACAGGTCCTGGTGGTCTTCGTACATGTGCGCATGCATGCTGGGGTCGCGGGGCGCGGAAGGCCGTGCAGGACGATAAGAGTGAGAGCTCATGTTGGTGGACGGAGAGGTGACTGGCATTCGTGTTCGTGTTCGTGTTCGTGCTCGTGCTCGTGCTCGTGCTCGTGGTCCGAGAAGAAAGAAGAAGTGAGAAAGAAGAGAAGAGGATGGCGATGGGACAATTGCTTGCTTGATGAAGCTGAAGCTGAAGTGAAGCAAAGCGCAGTTTGTTCCAAGGTTTAGTTCTCGACCGGCATGAAATAGAGTGACACCGATCTTATCTAGCCTCACCCCAACCCCCACCTGAAGTAGGTTAACTACAATTTACGATTACAACTCTCAGTAATACTTCATTGTTGTTTCCTGCCAAAGACCCAATATCGCGGCCCTCAATTCCATGTCCACCTCAATCTCAGGCCCCCTCACAATGCCAAAGCAACTTGACGATGATGGCTGCTACGTGGCTTTGACAGAAGACCACCTGGATGCAAAATCGGCAATGGATCGAGTTCGGAGCCCCAAGGCCGGCGCCATCATTCTGTTTGCAGGTAATGTGTCCGTTCCCCAGCGTACATAACGCGTGTTGTTAACAACGTTGCCGCAAGGTACTACGCGGGATAACTTTGCCGGAAAGCCTGTTAAAGAGCTCCAATACACCTCGTATGAGCCACGTGCTCTCCAAACTATGCTTGCAATCTGCAAGTCTGTCAAGGGAAAGCACTCTCTTACAGCCATATCAATGGTCCACCGATTGGGCATAGTACCAATTGGCGAAGAGAGCATTTTGATTGCCGTGTCATCTCCCCATAGACAGGCGGCTTGGAAGGCTGGTGAAGAAGCTTTGGAGGAATGCAAGGAAAAGGTGGAAGTATGGAAGAAGGAGGAATTTGGTGGTGAGGAGCCCGGGATTTGGAGAGCAAATCGAGATGGCGCGGTTGGAGTGCGTATTGATGGAAACAGAGATGAGAAGGAAAAGGAACCCGCCCAAGGGCCCCACGGGCCAATTCTTCGACCCGGTAGGCCAGGTGAGAGGGGTCATGGTCCTGTCGTTCACCCAAGTGATAGGCCCTAAGAGGGAAATGGCCTGCGACTCAACTCCTGTCTCGATGCCGTTGAGTCATGGCCCTGCCAACACCAGGACAGCGAGATTTACCTTTGAGGTCTACCATCAAAGAGTTCACTGAGTTTCGAAAGCCTCGAATATACCCACAGCCAATTCAAGTTGATAGGAAAGCCAACGGTATGTCTGTGATGGGGGTTACCAAGATCGTGCTGCATTGCCACTTGCGGCCTCAGAGGAGGTGTAGAGACATGATCCTTGCCTCGTCAAGCGGCGCTTTTCCATTATCTCCTCTATTTTCAATAGCTGCGTTCCCATCTGACCCAAGAAGCTGGAACAGCTAGCATTTTAGTCGCGAGAGAAATCATGTGGTTACACTGAGCATGGTTTACAGTAAGCGATTCCTCAGCCCCTCCGGAAACACCTCCGCAGCTGAGACTTCCTGAACCAGCGGCAGCAGACCACTTTCCCCTCCATTTTCCCTCTGCAGATTCTGGCTGAGGAATGCGGTTCGAGGCAGCAGCGCCATCTTTTGCTTCCTAAAATTAACACGCGGTTACTGAATATAGATACCTTCTTCCTACGACAATTCCACTCCCTCGTGCTCTTCAGAATGGCGACTCTAGCTACAACGGTTCGACGGCTAGTTCTTGGCAGATACGTTACCAAGCGAAGCCTGATGACTCTCCCCTCTTTCTCCCTGCAAGGTAAAACCTGCGTGGTGACAGGAGGAGCTAGAGGAATGGGGAAGGAAGCTTTGACAGCTTTTGCTCTCAGCGGCGCACGAGGCGCCTGCGTCGATCTTTCAATTGATGCCGGTTATAACTCCATTGCCCATATTAAAGAATACATCTCCTCTGAGTCGTTGGCACCTTCATCCTACGTTCCTGACCTACGCGCCTATGGCTGCGATGTCACCTCGGAATCTCAAGTTCAAGAGACATGGAGACATATCCTTGAGGAATTTGGTAGGGTTGACGTGGTTCTTACTTCAGCAGGCATAGTCGAGAATTGGGAAGCGGAGAACTATCCTTATGACAGATGGAAGAAGATGATGGATATAAACCTCAATGGAAGCTTTCTCTTCGCACGAGAAGCGGGGAAATATTGGATAGAGAATGGAGAGAAGGGAAAAATAATATTGGTTTCGAGCATGAGCAGTACTATATGTGTCCGTCCACAGAAGCAGGCCGCATACAATGCGGTGAGTTTATATTTCGTCCCTTAATTCCTCCGCTTCCGCTCCTAGTCTAGATGATGCTCTTCGCATGCATCACATGTTGATTATGCTGACTAAAGTTTGCAGTCTAAAGCTGCCGTTTCATTGCTGGGTCGGTCTCTCGCAACTGAGGTTAGTCCATTCCGACTCTTTTTCAGATGATTGAGTCACTGACTTCTGCAGTGGGGCCCAAAAGGTATTAGGGTCAACAGCCTCTGTCCTGGCTATATGAAAACAGATTTGATTATCGATCTGTTAGCAAGAGAAGGGCCGCATATTGAGGAAGGCTGGGTCAAAAATATTCCATTGGGGCGATTAGGTGAGTGGATCCTAATTTCCTTTGCATCCATTGCTGGAGGCAGACTTGGGTCACTACTGTCAGTTGTTCAGTCACTCCGATACCAAACTTGTCAAGTTCTCTACCAACTTGGTGAAATATTCAGCTGATTCTGAAATATTATTCTCCGCATGATGCTAATTCTGAGGTCTTTGATAGCACACCCAAGCGAGCTTCAGGGCGCAATTGTTTGGATGGCGAGTGATGCTTCGAGCTATTTGAACGGTAGCGATATCGTGGTAGATGGTGGATATTGCTGTTATTGACCTCGCTCTAATTTGAATGGTTTCAATATGCAACCGAGAGGCGTGACACCTCCCCGCCAGATGGGACAACTATTTGCGGGGTTCAAAGAACTAGATGACGAAATTGGCGTCTCATGGGCTTGAAATCATCGGCAATTGCTGCCATGTTTCGTGTTTCTTTGTTTCGCTGTTTGGTCGTCTCGTCTCATCTGGCGATATCAGACACCCTCTGTTTCAGAACCACGGCCAAAGCAGATCTTGGCGTAGCTGTCTAGCAATCATCATTGATTATCGGATCGCTGCATGGAACAGATCATCGGGGGTTATTTCCCCAGAAATTCACCGGTCGTTAAACATTTGTTTGAGATTCCACAGATTCTCTGTATCAGGGGTTGCTGTCTTGCAGGGGTCTCACTTTCTATATAAAACCAAGATTCCGATTTCTTGAAGTTTCTGTTCTTCGAGCAATTTTCTCTACCCCTTTTCCAAACATCTCCGACTTGAATGCTATCTAGTCTTCTCTTCCAGAGAGCAGCAAAGCAAATATACGGATAACGTATCGCACAAGTCTCCTCGCATCGATCCGTACACCGGAACCCTTCTCGCATCTATTACTGAGTCTTGTCATTATCCCAAAGTAAAATCAAACAGACATCGCGATGCGCATCTCCACCGCTCTTATGCTTCTCTGCGCTGGTTCTGTCTATTCGCGCGTCATCCCCTCCTGGATGCTTGATCCTCCAGCGACTACCATTGCACGAAACATCGATGATTCAACGATCATTCGTGACGAGTCAACTATCATCCGAAATATCGAGGAATAGGCACCGAAATTCCAAACACGTATGCTTGAGCAATCCACGTCTAGTTTACGGCTTTACCGCCTAACTAGCAGTTGGCGGGAAGTGGCGGGAAACGGGAAATTCACCAGTTTGACAGGGGCCATCCTGATAATGTTATCCGGTCGGAGAGTGGGAATTCCGCTATGGAGAGCTGAGAATAGGCTTGCTATTCTCACGCGTCCGGGGTATTCACTTGGGAAGAGTCTGATGAAATTGGGGATGGGCTATAGAGTTTTGAAGATCCCCCCTTATGTATATTGTGAAAAGAAGATCAGTCTGCAAACCTTGGTTTCTCCCTCTTCACACAAAGATCTGTTCTGATGACCCACTTCTCTCCTTCTTTAACTTCCCGGCCTTCATGCTGGGACATATCAGCTGGATTTCTAGACATGAGACCGGAGATACTCACTAGCATACAATCATTACCATGTTTATGTAGCAACGCCATTCCGGTCTCTAATTCAACGACGACCTCTTTCTCAATGACAGACTTCTTCCCCGGAAGTTCGTCCGGATAGAAGACCGTTTCTCCGCCTTGACAGCCTGTCGCTGGAGACGTGAGGTACAACAGCATGGTCCACGTGGTCTTCACAGGTTTTGAGTCCAGGGTCAGAACATTCGATTCATCGTCTGTGATGGTAATGTCAGAACTTAACTGCCTAAAGGGACTCAAATGATACTTACAGTGACAATCAAAGAATTGCCCTTTGGTGTACCGGTAGATTCGAATTGACGGATTTAATCCCACAGGCTCCCCTCCCCAAAGTTGCCTTCTTTCCTCATTGCTCATAACCTCCCCCGCGTCTACTCCTTCAGCGCACCCGCAGACCAGTTCTCTCAGTCCAGTCTCAACCCATAGTCGATTAGCAAAACTCTCATCCATCACCTGGAATCGATCATTGACCCGCAAAGCCTCGCCCCTCTTTGGCTTCCCGGGGGTGGTGACGAGCGGCAAACCCTGCAGGAATTTCACATAATTCTTGCACAATGTGCCGGTCCAGAAGTTCTTGATAACTACGATCTGAGAGTCTGCTACTGTAGAAAGCGATAAGTCTGAAGCCGGGAGAAGAGGCTTGAGAGGTGGCCAATCTGGTGGTTGTTCATGGGCGGGCGCAGCGGCGGTTTTCGTTTTGGTGGTGGAACTTTTCTTGGGTCCCATGATGAAGGGTTCTACTGGAGATCGAGGTCTGAGATCAAGAGTATGAGGGGAAGGGGAGGGGGGAAGAAACTTTTGAGTATTCAAGTATTTGTCTTGTAATTGTTGCAGCCTATCGGTGTTTTGACGGGTTCTGATTTACAACACCCCGCCACCGAGAATCCCTCGCAGTTTGCTTTCTCGTTTCTCTCTCATTTCCTACGCACGCGCACACCACCACGATGCCAGTTCAGGAATCTATAATGGATTAGAACTCGTTATCAGAATATGCATCTCAATTATGGGGCTGATCTTACGGGCAGTTTTCTAGGAATCCAGGATTGCTAGGTCGTCACCGCCGCATTCCACAGCGGGGCAAGGGACTCATACCTGCCATCTTCGAAGTCGAGGATCTTGTATAGTTTCTCGACGTGTACTTGATTCAATTCTTTGCCTGTATCGCTTTTTTCTCTTCCTCTCTCTTTCTTTTTGACATTTCGGCAACTTGAATATGCTATTATCATTTTCCGTATGGGCGCTGTGCGCCATATCTTCCGAAGCATCATGGTTTCGACGCTCAAGTGGCCTTTCAATTCGCGCCGCCAATAGTGTCACAAGTCCCGGAGACACCTTACACGAGACCCAAAAATGGACCCTAAATAAAAACCATTCAGCAGAAGAAACTCACTCCCGCTATTACACGTACTCAGTGCCTGACCCCCGTGTCGTTACGCCTACTTTGACGTCTCAAGGCATGGCAGTCACGTTGATTGTCGCAGCTTACGAAGTTTGCAATACTCCGGGGTCAAATATTTCGTCTTGTTCCACGATTTTCCAAAACATGACAACGTCTCAGTGCTCAACGGTCCTTACGGCTTGGTTTACCAGTGTCACAGTTACCGATTGTGACCAGAATATCACGTTCTCCACGCAGACAAGCTATTCTCTGGCCACTGCTACAAACGGCCCAGCCAGCACTCCAGCACTTCCAACAGGGCAAGCTCCATCCCCTTCCAACAGTACCTATCTCCAAAGCGTTATCTCATACTATATTGCCCCATGGCAGTCCCTGGCGGCACATGCACCTACCAATATCACAGTACTTGTCTGCAAATTTGATCAAGCTGGCCAGGAAACCTGCCAGGAAATCCGGGAAGTCTGGATCATACATACCGAGTATGTCCCCGTTACTTCAACGAGCACGCTATCGCTCTCAACCTCCTTCGCATCTGTAAGAACTTCGCTCACCCTTTCTGAACTATCGCTTATTCCTACAGCCTGTGGTTCTCCTTCTCGGCCCAAGCCAAAGTGTTACTGTGGGTATTGGTCCTTATGAGCTTACCACAGCAATCGAATACACAAGCATGTCGGCGAATGGCACAACTTTGACTTCCGCCGTAGGTCAACAAAGCGACACCTCCACCTATACGGCTACAATAACTACAACAATTACGATAACTGGTCAAGCGACTACAGTTACCAGAACGCTAAACTTAGTGACCCCTGAACCGTAAGTGGGGAATATAATTTAAGGGTGACAATGCTCACACACGCAGGACCACCACTATTTCTTCCACTACTCGTGTCACAAGTACCGTGACGGTGCAACCAGTCAGTTCCCAATACAGCTTTATAACTATATGCTAATATAACTCAGTTAGCCAGTTCAATGGCCACTTGATGACTAGATAACTCAAGAAGAATAACTGCCGTCTGGTACGACAGAGGAACGGGTTTTAGCGGCTACGAGTCAATGTCTCATCCCTAGATTTTTCAATATACGTTATCAAATTGCTATGAATGACGCAAAGTAAGCAAACGAGCGACCGTAGACACAGAAAGTATTACAGTGGTCATGTATTGTGATTCCAGTGTTTATGATACAGACTTCAATCGTCATCGCCGTTCAGCCGCAGCGCTATCTAAGGTCCCTTTCCTTTCCCACTGGCCCCGTCCAAGGAGGAATTTTCACACTTGAAGCATGCTATATCCAAAGTAAAATAACGACACAATATACTTAATATCATAGTGCTCGGACATAAAAACCAAATGCTCACTAAAACGCTCAGAGTGCTCAAGTGACCCACTGTGTCATGTTCCTTCACGGCCCCAAGAAACAGTCCAATCATGTGAAACTCCCGATGAATTAGGAAGCCATCAACAGGCTTTTGTGTCGCTGAGATTATAGAAGAAATCATCACTAGTCATTGCCTTTAAATCCTTGCTCAGCTGGAAAACTTCTCAGATTCTGAATCTCCGCATCGTAAGTCCCATTAGCCAATGCCGCCTCCAGCGCATTGTAGCCCTGCAACCTAAATATCGGCGGGATGCCAGGAAGGAACTGATCTTTCCGGTGAATCCAGCGACTGAGATCGTAGACCTGAAACCTCACTCTTTTGTCGCTCTCGATTTTCTCTCGCTCGGAATCCTCCATTATAAGCTGAGCCCAGTCAACCATATCTTCCTCTTCCCAGCGGCAACAATTGTGCTTCTTAGAAGGTTTCTCAAAAAGCATACACGGCCCAGCTTGACCCGGGTAAGGACGTATACGCGAAATACAGTGTTCGTGTTTCGGTATCGAGGGATCTGATGCAGAGGCTTTAATGATACATTTTGGAGGCGGGGCGTGGAAATGTTTACACGTAAAGTGAAAAATGTAGACGCACGAGGCCTTACTTAGATCGCAAGACTTAGCATAGCGTTCGGGCACAACGGGGTCGATGTGAAATTCTTGTTGGCCGTTCAAGCTCCTGGTATGGACACCAGCGACCAGTTGTTCCTCTCGCCCCAGCCCACACAAGATACTCGCAGCTTCAAACTCATTGGCTTCCTGCTGCTGCTCACTAGGAGAGCACAGGCTCTCCTCATATGAGAACGGGTATGGGTCATCGTCGCTATCGCTATCTTTACTCGAACTCAAAGTCGTTGAGGAATCTTCATACATTATAGCGTCTGAGGTAGATTGTGCAATCGATTCATTTGGCTGTGCTGGTACACTTTCTAAGATCCTTCTCCACATCTCTATGCCTCCCCTGCGAGGTGATGACCTCTTTGGCTTGGGAGACGAAGGTTTATCTGTTAGCTCCAGAGTACGTGGCAGTGTTAGGCTAGCCGCGAATGTTCTTCGCCCGTGACCGCACTGAATAACTCTCCTATCAGCATCTCTAACGTGCTCGCGTGGTGTTGGGGGAGTCGATGGCGGAGTGGGGGCAGATGAGGCTCTGCGCTCTTGGTCGTATCTGGTTCTCTTCATTGGGGGAGCTGAAAGCTCTCGTGGGGCTGGAGAGGTCGGCGGCGAGTTCAGCCAGAGGGATCCATTTTCGATAGCTGGCTGGAGCCGTTTTTCTATGAACCGGGATTTCTTCTCGAACAAAAGCTGCGCTTCTTCCAGAGCAAGTAGCCAGCAACCATCTACTTTGGATTCCTGAGTGGGAACCTGGATACTCTTGCTGCCACACTGAGAGATATCTAATCTCTGGCAGATTGCCCATGACCAGTATGAAAACTTTCTTGAGCCGTGCTGCTTGAGGCTTCGGACATCCCCACCAAGGGTATATAAATTATCATCGGTATCTCGGAGACGAGGATACCAGCACACATGTTCAACGACTATCGTACCGCTTTCACGCGTTCGTAAATTTATGACAGGCACAGAAGTATCAAAGCCGTCCGTGTTCGGTCCAATGTAGATCCAAAGTCGATCCCCGCGTTGATAGTTGAAACTGTTGCTAGACGGGCTCTCGCGTAGAGCAACGCCGTGTGCATCAACCCACGATGGACTCGGGCCAATGCTCAGCTCTTCGTATATGACACTTGTGTCTCTTTCAATGTCGCTCGGCTTGATAAAGCACACGGCATTTTGCTCTTCGCCATGGTGGAAGCGCTTGGCCGGAATATATGGAGTAGTTGAGATGTCGCACAATGGAGCATGAATGATTGTACGCTGCCCTTTTCGACGCCATCTAGAGGGTTGAGCCACCAATACATAAGTTTGAACCTGCACCTTGCAATCGAGTATCTCGGAACACAATGAATGATCCATTATATCTTAGGATTTCGTTGGGATATGGGGAGCGTTCTCGAAAGCATCACGTGTCACTCCACTTTGCATAAAAACTGATAAGGAACGGCGGGAGTGTCAGGTATTTGGTGATATCCATCCAACATCACAGTCCGCCCTTGCAGGGCGGGGAAGGCCGCTCTAGTACTCTCAGGAATTCGGTTGAGCCAATGAGAAGATCCTATGGAGTTGAGAGAGTGATACATTTGTCTTAGCTGACCGCCACCAAAGAAAAGCAGAAGGCGCATTAAGACTTATCAAAAAGCAAAGCTACTCCAGCTTTCTTGAAACTAGCTTCCAGGTTTACGGGGAGACTGGATTCGCCGGTGGTTGAGCCACTTATGCAGGTCATTCTGTTTCCGGCACAAGGGGCCCCGGAGTTCGATCCCGAACCTCAAGTTCTCGGTTCAGAGGCGGAACCTGCTGTTCTACAGGGAACAATGTTCGATCCCTGTCACTTGGAAACCCTCTCTGCTGGGCATCGAAAACCTCGGGCCGTGTCAGCGAAAAAGTGAAATATATGTGGACACCGCCGAACACCCCCTTTCCCTTCGTTCAAGTGCAGCCTCTAGGTGATGGTCATGGGAGATACATTTGAGGCTGCAGCAAACCCTCTATGATTTCTTGGCTTCCTCGTCTTTGGCCTCCTTTGGCTTCTCTGCCCCTTTCAAGTGCTTAAATTCTTTCCTTGCCAAAACGGTTGCGAACCACTCCTCGAGTTCCTCTTCAACCTCTGAATCGTCCCGGCTACCAGCCGCACCCCAATTTGACCGGACCTTCCTCCTCATATCATCCAGCGAGGATATATCGAACGCCCATAGAAGTCCCCCCGTAGCCATTATACCCACACTCGCCACGTTGATCGTGGCTATGTTCAGAGCTTCGAATGCCTCCATCGCACCATTGACTTCGAAGCCAGGCCGGTTACTGGGTTGGTAGAATTTAGGGATTGACGCTTTGTACCGCCGCACAAGTGATCGTCGAGTTATGACTGAAGAGATGGCAAAGAAGCCAGCGCCGGCAAAGAAGAGGCCTAATTGGCGCCGTGACCGTTGAGAGAAGAAAGCAGATCGAGATTCGGGATTCGTAGGGGACTGGGTGGTCGGTGCGGGCTGATTTTGGGCCATTGTAGGCTGGAGAAATGCCATCGAGGAGGAGGAAGATCGGGCAGGTGATTGAAAGGACAGTACCCACTTCCACCGAGCGCTGCGACTCGACGGGCGCTTTCAAGTTGGCTGAGATGAGGCTGTTGATGTTGCTGGTGCTGGTGCTGTTGCTACAGTACTGCGGGAGCTTGCCTGAAGCTTCGACGAAATTTCGGCTGTCTCGCCTAGTTCTGCCGTACAATAGCGAAATAGGGGTGTGCCTTTAATCAATGGTTCAGGCTTTCTTCCTCCGATATCGTAAAGCCCATAATTCCACAATTCCAACCCCATAGGTAATTCGACCTACCCGCGGCTGAAGGATAGGGGTGTCACTACCATTCTTCCATTTCAACTTTTCTCCTAGCATATGTTGCTACACGCTTCAAAGGCACCTGCAAGCAATATGTGAAGTAGTCTTACTATTCTACTGAGCGATTGAGTTCAACGTGGAAACGCCATGCTACCATGCTTGTCATGTTTCGTTTTTCCTTTTTCAACTCCAGGAAGCTTATCATTAATATTATTGGGCTACCAAAATGGTACCTGGATGGCGTTCATCAGCTTCCTGTGGCCCGAATTAGATTCAGACCATTCGGGCACTAGGTTGCTCTACAACGTCATACCGGCTGTGAAGTACTCGAGTAGTCGTTTTGCATTATTTGCCTAGGAATCATTATATTCCTTGATCTGCTACTGCTATTGCATATTTTTCTTCTTTTTTCAATCAAATCCAGATACAATTTTAAGAATGCCTCACTCATTGACCTACGGCACTGAAAGTGCCGCCAACAAAGCCATTGGCGGTGTTCCAGTTATTCATTACTTCGACTTCCAGGTACGAATATCGCGGCCCCCCTTGTTCCCTGTGGGAAGGTCTGGAAGTCGAGAAAGGCCCAAGGCTCGCGGATCATTGACATGTCCCTCTTGAAATAGTATGGGCTAACCCCGCAATCATCCTACAGTCCCGAGGTCGTGGTCAGGCTGTCCGCCTCCTGCTAATTGTAAGCTTCGGTTTCCAGCTCAATCTCGGACGCTTACTGGTATTCAGGATGCAGGAGCTGCCTACAAAGATATTCGTTACTCATTCGACGAATGGCCAGAACACAAGCGCAGTGGGCCTCTCGCAGAAATGAATCCTACGGGGAATATTCCCGTGCTGGAAATGCCAAATGGCAAGATTCTCACTCAGAGTTACGCCATTCTACGACGGTTTGCCCGGCAGCTGGGAGCATACGATGGCAAGACTGAGGACGAGAAATATTGGGCCGATGCCATCTGTGACATTGTCATTGATTGTGAGATCATACCCCTTGTACACCTACTTGCTTATTGCCAATTGACAATTCGAAGGGCGGACTCTCTTCATCGCAGCCTTCTTCTCTCCAAACCAAAAAGAAGACTACCCCAAGCACCAACAGGGGGATCGAAATAGATTCCTGAAGGCAATTGAGACTCATTTGAATGGTTCGGATCTTTCCCGCCGCGGACCATACATCATCGGGTTGGTTTCATTCCCCCATTGATTTTGATATGTTTTAGGCAGGCGAATCAAGCGCTCGGCTGCTCAACTGCTCAATTCATACAAAACGCATACTAATCTCAGTATAGAAATGAAGTCACGTATGCTGATTTGGTTCTATTCCAATTGCTGCACGACGAGAATCTCATTCAAGATGGAAGAAGTGGGTTGAAAGAATACCCGCGATTGACGACCTTGGTCGATGCTGTGCAGAACAGACCTAACATCAAAAAGTTCTTTGAGAGCAGTGCATACTTGGGCTGATTCTCTTAGTAATGTATTGCAGAGATCAGCCTCTTGAATTTGAAAGCTGTTCACGTCACTTATGATTACCTGTGTACCATGAAAACTTGTGGGGAGGCAAGGGATGATTTTGCGTGGCGGTTGGCGACTGTCGTGTGGCGTCAGCACATTCCTTCCAACCCTTTTAAAGGAATTTGACAAGTCATAAGATCTTAAACCTTGTGCAGATTTCAGATCCTAGTACTTTCAACACCATCCAATAATCTTAGATGAGCAAGACAGGGTGGCCAGACTCGGAAGCGGGAAGTCCTTTCCACAAGTAAAAGGAGGGGAAGTCCGTGTGATATTTTCTTATTCCGTCCCCTCTGCTGAACACCATTCCTGAGAATCCGGTTCGATATTCGTATCCCTGTAAATCGGCATCACAAACCTGTAATCGAACCAGTCGAATTTGCCCCTTTAGCATTCCTCCAAAGCCCTTCTGACCAGCCGTGAAATCACGTTCCTGTTTCAAATCTGGTTTCTCGGCTGCTGAAGAAACCGCAAGAATTTAACGATGACATGAATGCGTAGGATCGAATAACATAGTATCCTCCTAGCCTATAATCTTCTAGTCCAAAAAGACACCAGCCTCCTGGAGTAAGTCTAGTTCCTGGCCTGCTTGCTGAAGATCTGTAACCTCGTACCTTCTCGTCACTAAAAACCTACAGAATACCACAATCTACATACGATGGCGTCTTTAACCAATATCCTCCAAATTCTCTCGTCTCTGAAAGCATCGACGCATAATGCCGCGATATCTCCATCCGGCTGGTCTAGAAGGAAAATCCGGGAGCTGTTAAGGCCATGCATGACCACCTTGGAGCTTGAGTCCTGGCATCACAAACATCTCGGCTACGTCCATGAACATGCGGACTACGAGGGTCTCGAAATTCTGTGCACGACGGTTGCAGAAGCTCTGGGGGTGGCAGTCAACAAGTTGCAGGAGTTGCGAGGTTGGTCACAGCAGCAAATGCTACTTCCAGATGGCAAAACAGATCGGTCGATCGCTCTGAGCGCTTTGGACGATGTCATGGATGCATTGAAAGCGTTTGAGGTCGTTGTACATGACCCGATCCTCCATATCCATCAAACCAAATCCATGGTCTTGATATACCTCAGGAGCGTCCTGAAGGTGACAATCATCTTGGGGAAACTGCTCGGTTCTCCTCATCCTGACTCCTGGTTTGAGAACTTTGAAGGTTTCATACACCACTTGAAGGGATTCGAGTTCGATAGCGCACATAAATATGAAATCATAAGCAATCCGACGGCGGCTGGTGTGATCGCTGACGCCGCAGCAATACCAGAACCTTACCTACCACTTCATCCTTCTGCTCCTCGCCTGTACCGAAGTTTCTATCAAAGTGACGGAGAATACAGACCCCGCATCGTTTTGAACTAGCTGGCTTGAGTAGTAAGTGGAAATCTTACTTGACATTTATTTTATTGATGCTCAAACGTAACAGGGAAAATCAACGATGATGAATCACGGTGATCTTACAATCAAGATCCCCAAGCCGACAAATCCCACTCGATATCAAGATCGAAGTCTCAACTGTTTTCAACTGTTCTCCAGTCCTTTAGCAAGCAGCCAGTGGCCATTTTCGAATTTCCTACAAGCGCAGAACAGCTCCAAGCTCGGCAAGGCCACAGGTGGAAGATATTACGTTGCCTCTTGGGAAGCAAGACGGCCGGACTGAGTAGGGCCGTGCCTTGCTCTTCCGAGCGCCTGCTTGTTGCAGCTCCGAAGCTCGAATCATGCTTCTCTACCCTTTACGCTCTCTCCCCGCTTGCAGCCCAACTTGATTTGCTCCCATCGAGAGTTGAAGATGCCCGCCCTCATTGCTTCGTGTGCTTCCGTGGTGGAGACTGGGCTAAAATCAAACTCAGAGAATGGTATTTGTGAGGGTGATTTGAATGTTATTGATCGTGATGAGGTCACCAGGGAGACATTGTTGTTGGGCGTAGGGTGGTGATAATGGGAAAGCTCGAGCCGACTCGTGGGTCTGGATACTAGTAATTGTATATACAGTGCTGGCTGAAAGTACGACTCTCAGAGTAGATACAAACTCAACATCCTTTGAGTTGATCCGAGATACCTATCAAGGCCCTCATATTGAGATTCTATGGCCCTCATTGAACTTCTATAGCCGCGTGGCCCCTTTCCCAGAGGCAATCAGAGCAGTTTGCTAAGTTACATCCCAGCTTCCCAAGCACCACCAGACGTGACAAATAGCTAGCCGGAGGACTATGTGCGAGTAACTTTCAACTCTTGGTCCTGGATCCTGTCGAAATGCCTCTCAAGTATGCTGATTCCATGGCGCCACAATGGCAGGTGATCCTCAGTGGTGTATAGATAGACCTCGCGGAATTACGAAGCTTTAGCATTAGTAGCTGCGGCTCTAACCTCGGCCCTTGCTTCAGTCCCCAGACCCAGACTCTCCTCAAGACTATTTCTACGTCCCCAGTTCCTAGGTTGTCTTTTCAAGAAAGCACCAACAGCGCCAAGATACCCCTCATGCCTCAGAAAATAAGCCTTTTTCTCGCCATTACTCCAGAATTTTATCGCGTAGCTGAGAGTATTCATGGTTTGTCTGTGTCCTCTAATGAAACTCCCTCCAAAATATATTGTAGAGAGGGAGTGCTTTTCAGATTGCAGATAGGCAATTTGGCCAATGTTGTTAGAAATCGCATAGAGGAGCGAGCGGGATATATCTGGCGCAGAGAAGGGCGGTTCTGGGGCCGACAAGGGGTTACCATCAGGAGATGGAGCAGGTGGTACATCAGATTCCGCATCGCCGTTTGCGAGGCCGCCGCTATCTTCTGCTTCTCGCTCAGCCTCTCTTTTCATACGAAATACCTTTCCAAATGAGCTTGCAATGGTGCTGCTCTTTAACCCAATCTTTCCATAATCTGTCCCGTAGATATCGCCAACTAGCATATCTACTTTGGTGTTGTCTCCTCTTTCGGCCATGCCGAGCATTTCATCGAAGGTGCGAGAGCCAGTCAAGAGGGAAAGCAGACCCCACAGAGTTCCACCACCCAGTGAGGTTCCGCCAACTCGTTGGTATTCTCGAGGGCCCGAGACTTTGATCATACTCACGCCTGAGCCAATATTGACCAGAAGATAGGGGTATATGTCAGAGCGAGGTTCTGCGAACTGCATAGGATCAGTCTCGCTATACGTGAACACTTCTCGGGGAATCTCGGTAATGAAGAAATCGAGTCCTGTTACAAATGAGCCATTTGATTTTCAATGGAGGTCCTGAAATTAAAAACTTGCCAATAATCAAGCATTCCATCTCATCTTCGCGTAAGACGTCGACACCTAGCACCTCTCGAATTTTGTCATAAAATTTGTAGGCCCCGCCGCCAGTGGCCATGACACACAATTCCCCGGGCCTTGAACCATTGAGTTTTTGCTGCTTGATCTTCAACTGCTTCATAAACTCCACGCAGTCATCTATGCGGTCTGTCTCGAAGTTTATAAAGTTGAGCCGCCCTCCTGGTTCGCGGGAATGGGGCTCCCGGGAGAAGTAAACAAGTTTGGCAAGAGATCCTCCAATCTGCAAGCCCAAGTCAGCTATAAGAAAGTTTCAGGGATGGACCAACAGCCTCCAACGACTGCAGTCCACGGGTAACACCTACATCCACTGCAATGTGACTAACTACTGCAGTATGATTCGGCAACCGAATGTCTTTCGTATCATAGCTGCCTCCATTCACGGTCTTGCCCTTTGGCGACTCGGGGTCTTGGTCCACGATAAAGGCGCCCTTCACGTTGATCTTTACAGAGCCAGGATGTGTAATTGTGCTGTCTATCTCAGCAGTATTGGTGCGCATGCGGAGGTGCTTGGAGATAGTGGGGGTGGCATCGCCATCTTCGGGGGTGATTGGAGTCTTCTTGTCTGTCTGCGAAGCGTCCGCAGACATGGCGGATGAGATACTGGCACGTCTGCCAGGAGAAAGGGGGGATTTAAGAAGACATTAATAATGGTTGTTTGTTGTTGGATTGCCTTGGGAATCATGAATACATGGGAATCGGAGTCACCAGTGACCCAAAATCGGTCCTGCTGCTGGTGGTGCTGGTCCCTCAGTTGATTGCCGAGATGCGTTTCCCCTGCCCCTTTTCTTATCGATAACGCAACGCCTCGGCGCTGGATGATTCTAATTTCACCCCTGGTTCCGTCTATCCGAACTTCGTACCTCCTCTCCTCTCTCTCTCTCCTTCTCTCCACTCCGGGACTGTCCAAGCTTCTCTCTTCTCTCCTTCACCCTCTTCAAACAAGTGTCTTGCCTGGGAAGGTGGCTGTATTCATTTCATCCCGTTGTAATGCTGCATCTGTATTGCTTCTGCAAGTTCCCACCACGCTCCCGATGCGCTCGCTGCGTTGCTACTTTTCTCACAATCTACCAAACTAACCACACAACAATCTCCTTATATCTCACGGGCGTTGCAGTCCTACCACTTCGAATTTGGGTGATTGACTTGCCCCTGTAGAAATAGAACTGGGCGTTTCTCGGATCATCGACGCCCGAAGGAGTGGTACATCCCGCGAGACAGACTGGCCCTGGTCGCTCACTACATACAGGCATGAACCGTCGCAGGTGCAGTTGCGAATCTCAGGCCAGCCTCTCATCCCATCTCACCAAAGGCAAGCCACTGGGTGAACATTGCTTTTAGCTTACCCCCACCTCACCTGTTTCATAAATCAATTGAGCACTTCTCAACCGTGCAGCCACGACGTCCCGGGTTTCAGAGAGTCTCCTTAGTCCTGGGATGGGGCACGTCTTTCGATACGCGTTCCATTGAGATGAACCCAACTTACCCAAGAGATCTGGGGCTAGTGCCGCGCCTTAAGTGAGGCTGGAATCTCCTGTTAACAGCCAGCGCTTTCAGAGTCTCAATTCTTCATTTTCTCAGTCATTCCTTTGAGCGTCACTACACTCCTTTCTCTCGTTGAAGATAATTATACCTTGTTTAGTACAAAACACGACTCAAGAAGACAGTCTCCACACCTTATTCACGCACAAGAGCCTCATTGTCAGATCCGCTATGCTCCCCAAGGAACAATCAACGGCATGGCCCACCCGCCGAGCCCAACGTTGTTTGGGATTAGCTATAATCTTTGTGTTAGTTCAAAATGTTGCCTTAATAGACTTATGCTAATGGTTTCTTGTAGTTTTATGCTGATATTGGGTATTTGCGAAAACCTTTCTTGGCGGAGGACGATTGCACTACATCTCGATTCGCTGACTGAGGCATATTCTTACGGCTCGTCACCTGAAGCTGGCATGCCTTCTCTTCCGTTCAAAGACAACTCGATCCGGAAATCCACAGAACAGCCGTTCTTCGACTTTGATCATTACGATGACGATGAGCAACAGATCCAAGTTGCACCCCGAGAAGAGTCTGTTGATGGGTGGAAACTCGTTGGCGTCCAGTGACCATTCCTGGATTTGGAGTCAAGATGGTCTCGGAACTTAGAGATTGCTAAATTGGGTGGAACTATTTGGGAATGTGCCAGATGGTTGGATAGTGGTAATACCGGAGTTTCAATATTCGTATATTGATTCTTAGAAGCGTAACAAAAGTACAAGAGGCTGCCGGGGGAAATTATTGCACCAGGTGCATACCTTCCTCTCCACTGGACGGGAAAGTAAGTGGATTTTTTTGGAATTGCTCTACAGTGAGTCTGGGGCTTGGGGTAAGAGGGCAATTGACGTTTCGTGGACTGGGCAAAGCAAATCACCTCAACAGTAAGCGCGTCTAGAACCGTATTCAAAGATTCGTTCGCCACTAGATTTCTTTTTCCGGGGTGTACTTTAATTTCTCAACCTGCTATTGAGTGGTCCCAGTCGACTTCGCATTCCTTCTAGTTCAAGACTCTGCTGGCTGCCCTCGTTGTGTACAATTTCAACCAGCGTAAAGTTCGCGTGCGTCGTCTTCGATACTCCCACCGGAAGATCTATTATCTCTACATCTGTTATTTCAAAGTGCTAGCACCCACAAGTCTATTTTCTCCGCCTACGTACATACTTTCGATCCTCGGTCCAATCGTACAACTTATTATTATTCGGAAGCCCCTTAGTCCTACACGTTCAAGTTCATGCGCAGACGGATCCAACAGGCTGTAAGATGCTTGTATTCCCAGTACAGAGCTTTAAGGCACATGATCTATAGATCGCATCTACCGCCCATGGAATCGAAGTCCCAGAACAGAAGTGCCACAAATTAACGAGCGCATTGGTCTGCGAATACTTGGGGGCGCCATGGCTTTTGTCCAAGCTCTTTCAGTGTACATCCCTCACTAAACACCACTCACTCGCTGCATTACTCGTTGTATGCTATCTACGTCTTACATCTTGAAAATCTCTGTTCCTCCGACTATATCTTTTTCTTCCCGGCTCCATGGCTCCGATATCACTGCCCCCTTGGGCACGGGTGCTTCCTTCATACTCCGGTCTCTTAGGCGATCCATTATACTGCAATTGACGGGGTGCCGGTTGTCTCTCCTTGTCTTCCCGGGTCTTTCTTTCAGCTCTCTCAGCGACGGTAGCATTCCTCATGCCGGCCATAGCACCCCTTTCCCCGGCCTTCGCGCTCCGTACGGCTGCCTGGGCACTCCTTTCACCTGCGCGGGCGCTTCGAAAAGACGCTTCTACACCAGTCTCAACAGCATTTGCGCTCCTTTTGCTATATTTTGCGCTTTGTTTTGAAGCATTGGCTGCCTCAACAGACGCGTTTGCCGCTATGGCCGAAGGCAAGAGGGATGCTACTGTGGCGAGGGTGGCTACCGTTGTCCAGAATGTCTGTCAAAGTCCAGCCAACGTTAGTATTGCTTCTCTAGGAGCGGGAATCTACAACCATATGGAGGACTGGGAGTTGTTGCTTCCCGTTCCCGAAGCTTCAAATTCCCAAACTCCCAAAAAAGCGGATGTAATAAAAGGCTTTGATATCTACCTTCTTTTTGAACCATGGTTTTGTTTCGTTTTCAAGATCGGGCTGTCGTGGCGAACGAGAACGGGACTGTGAAGATGAGTCCAAGACTGAGTAGGATCGAGAGATGGACCGCGATGAAGAGTGCCTTCGACTACGACGGCTTGCACGCCCTCGCTCCTCTTCTAGGCTGATCCTTTGGTGTCGTGAATGGGCTGCCGAGCTCTGAGGGGAGGCCTCGCCTTCTGGTGGGGCCATCCTGCGGACTCCCCAGTGTAAGTAAGTAAGCGGAGAGAGAACCGTGGAGGAGGAAGAACTCTTAGTGTGGGATCACTTGGTATTAAAAGCATCAAGGTCTGCAAAATTGAACACGTATATTGATTACACGCATTTAACGTTCGGCAAGAGGCATGCGAAGGACCTTGTCCTAGTAACGATTTGAGTTTTGTCAAGCATCTAGGTCCAGTGCTGCCCATGTGCCACGACCATGGTCTTTTCTAACGGTGGTCTTGTCGTTGTCTCTTACATACAGTGTGGTGCTTGCATGCTTTGAAGTGAGACGTGAAATCAGAATGAGAAGTAAGGTGCATATGTCTCTGGAGCAGGCTACCAAGATCTCACTGCCGGTTCTCTGCCATTGCTATCGCACCTTTTCGTGTGGCAAAGAATTGTCAAACGCATAGATCTAATGCAGAGGCATAATCAAGTCGCATTGCGCTAACAATATATTCAGTATGTTTTGAGCGATGACGGTCTGAGGAACCTACCACATACCTTCCAACGTTTCTTCGGCGTATACCACCACTCGCATCCCCGTGGTTTAGCAAAACAAGGGGCTTCCCGGCATAGTGACTCTCGGATTTATTAAGGACTTTGCAGTACTCCGTTATTTATTAGAACCCGAGGGAAAGCGCTCGTTGGGTGTATCCTGGAAAAACGCGCGCAGCAAGGACCAGGGTTATTGAGAAACTATCAACAGAATGACGCAATATCTGTATCTAGGTAATAGAAATGGTTATTAAGAAACAAGCCACTGAATTCTGGGCCCCAAACGCGAAAGGGCATATCCTCCTGCAGACATCTTGACATCGGCCGTGCGGCAAAAACACCTACATCTTAATTGCGTAACGTACCCAGGTACATATCCACCCAAGATCGACAAACCACGTGATATTTGACTAGCCCCTCGATTTGAGTAGATTTTTCTCGAAGGTAACCTGGAGGCAGAAGTGAAATGATTACAGGTGATAGTACAGGTGATAGTTGGCTTCCTCCGGTTCTAGGCTGGGGCGTGGTGGAAAAGATGGTGCTGTGGGGAGGTATACCCGATACTTATAAGGCGGAGCAAACCACCTAGGTACTATTCGTTGAGAAATACCCCGGGGAAGTATATTGCAAATAGGGCTCCATTTCAGTTTACGAGGCAATCTGCAAGGTCGAAGAATTGATATGGTGAATATATTCGCATTTTAGGTCCCTCAACCCAGATTGTGGAGTAGATAAGAAAAAAGTAGGCAGTAAAAGGACACTTCCCACTAACAAGTTGGTCCCAGTAAAAGAATGTGCAACCTATCTAATAATCACAAATCTTGAAGCCCTATTCGACCTAAGTTTTAGTATAGTGCGGAAAATTTTCATCTACCTACCTAGGTACTTAATTATCAAATCATTATCCAATTGAATAGGTAGGCATTGACGAGAGCAATTTTCACCCTCCTTTACCTATCTAGGCAGGTAGGTACGCACAGCACCTTATCAAGTCGCATTATTCAGATATAACAGTTTTCCGAGAACATGTCAACTCAGGAATACATCGCTTTAGTCAAATAGGTACCTCAAATCATACTGTATGATCAGTCGGTACCTAGGTACACGTACCTTCTTTAGTCATTGAGATCTCAGAATGGTTATTACAGGTAAGGGAGGTGACTAATACCAAAGTAGCCAATGCAGGTGCTGCTAAATATGTTGATTGAATGATTATGGTGAGTGTGATTTTGGCCGAGAGCATATAGTAAATTTAATTACAAAATACCTACCTAGGTAGGTAGATATATAGCTATCTAGATAGTTATAAAGGTATTCCTTTGATCATTCAATATAGCTGGACAAGACAATGTGTTTAATACCAGGTAAGGTTCTCATAATATAATTATACTTACCCTTATTAAGCAACATCTGTTAAACAGGACACCTTTACATACTTTTTCGAATCTAAAGGGTCCTTTCGTCAGGACTACATTCAAGCCCTACAAGGCTTGCAAATAACTTTATTCGTTACAAAATCACTTCCTTTATAAAATAAGTAATTTACGCAAATATATTCATCTTAATATAGCGGGAATTATATCTAACTGTTTTATTAGCAATATAAATATTGAAGTAGTAGTAGTAGTAGTTTTCATTTGCGCCCAGGGGATCGGGCGAAGCCCTGATCCCAGAACCTCCCAGGGGGTATTAAGGACGTACTAAGTTATAGATTTAAGTATAAAACAACCTTAAAAAGCAATTTATATAGAAATAATAATGTAAACCTATCTTGTATAATTATTTTTTAATAATAAATATTGATACATATATAAATACAAAAAATTAAAATTAAAAAATTAAAAACTAAATATAAAATTATTTAAAAACAATAATAATATTAAATTTTAAAATAATACAAAATAAATATTTTTGAATTTTCAATATAATATAATATATATAAAAAATTTATTATTCAAAAAATTTATAACTATATTTTAATATTTATTATTAAATTCGAGAAATATATTTTATATTCTTTTAATTAAATATATTTATAAGCCTGGAAATTTGCAAATATATTTAATTAAAAATATAATTATAATCTTAATAATATATATATCTATCACGTAGGTTGAAGGGAAAGTAGACTCATGGATCCTAGAGGATTGGTTGAAAATGAGGATATATTAAGGTCTGAAGAATCTAGCTAGGTGGGTAGCAGTCCTTATATACGAGGACTGCTCTTTAAGCGTTTAGGCGAGGCTGGGCCCGTGGTGCGGGCGCTACGGTGCACCTCGCTGTGACAATATCTTAGTATTTATTAATTAAAATTAAGAAATATATATTGAAACTTACGAAATTTTATTTCTAAATTATAAAATATAGAAACCGCCTCACCGTCCAAAGGTAGGTGAGTGTTATGTATTTATACTATTTATAATAGTTCTAGAAGCTTCTACTAGCTTCTACTATAGGTTGGATTACAAATAGAGGGGCAAATTATACGATCTATTATTATTGTATTTCATATTCCCCCTTAATCCAAATTTGGAGGGATATTTAATTTTAAAATAAAGATTTTTAGGTTTATTAGGATTATTTAGGTAATTAAATAATAATTTTATAAATATTTAATAATCCAATATCCTAATTTTGAGAATATATATAGCCCGCCGGGGTGTCCCTTTTATATCTTCCTCTCACTAGGGGTACTTTTTTGTTATATAGATTATTTCTATATATTATCTCCATACTTTTTTAGTATATAACGGAGAACTCCAATATTTTTTTAGTATATAGGAGGGTGTTGGCCAGAAGCTCCAAGATCTTGGTTATGCAGCTTTATCCTACGGGAGGGGTTTATTATTAAGGCCTTAGATTTTTAATGGATTTTTATTAGAATCTTATTATTATTATATAAAATATTAAAACCGCTTCATTGTTTATAGGTAGATAAAAAAATATTTTATTTATATTAGTTATAATAGTTCTAGAAGCTTCTACTAGCTTCTACTACAGGTTGGATTATTAATAGAGGGGCAAATCACATGATCCATTGCCACTGCATTTCACAATTACTGTGAAATTGTGGGGAGTGGGCACGTGATTATTGTCGGATCGGTACTAGCGTCAATTGTTTAAGTAAACAAAGCTTAGATTCAGAAGAAGCCTAATTACAGGGTAAGCTTAAGGTATTTATACCCTAGGCTTTTATTTTAGAGTCTTCTACTAGCTTCCGTATTACGTATTGTATTACGTATTGTACGCGTAAGCTAGTGAAGCTCACTGCCTATTTAGGACTAGTTCCTGCGATGATTACATGTCGTAGAATCTTATAGAACTATATAGAAACTACCCTGTAAATTAGTTTGGTTTCCCTCGGGTAACCTCGGGAACCTTCTAGAATGTTCTAGGCTATTCCTAATTAGGTTTAAACCATATTTAGGATTACGTAAGTTATTATTAGTAATAATAATTTAACAATTACTAACATATCGGGGTCTAGAAATAAAAAAATTAGAAAAAATATTATAAATTTTTTGAAACATCAATAATTAATATAAAAAATTAATTTAAATTTATAAATAAATAAAAATAATTACCCGATATTTTTTAATAATAATTGTTAAATTATTATTAGTAATAATAACTTACGTAATCCTAAATATGGTTTAAACCTAATTAGGAATAGCCTAGAACATTCTAGAAGGTTCCCCGAGGTTACCCGAGGGAAACCGAACTAGTTTACAGGGTAGTTTTTATATAGTTCTATAAGGTTTTATAATGCGTAATCACTGCGGGAACTAGTCCTAAATAGGTAGTGAGCTTCACTAGCTTACGCGTATAATATGTAATACAATATATAATACAGAAGCTAGTAGAAGATTCTAGAATAAGAGTCTAAGATATAAATACCCTAAGTTTATCTTGTAATTAGGCTTCTTCTAAATCCAAGCTTTGTTTACTTAATCAATTGACGCTAGTACCGATCCGACAATAATCACGTGCCCACTCCCTACATTTTCACAATAATTAAATAAATTAAAAATATTAATAAAAATTAAATATTAAATTAAAAAAAATATTAAATTTTATAAAATTTTTATCAAAAAAATTTAAATTGTTTTATTTCGATGAAAAAATGTAATTTATAATAATCTAATTTTAAAATTATTTGATAAATTTTTAATTATTTTTATAATTTTTATAATTATAATTTTAGAATTGTTAAATTATTATTAGTAATAATAACTTACATAATCCTAAATATGGTTTAAACCTAATTAGGAATAGCCTAGAACATTTTAGAAAATTTTCCGAGGTTATTCGAAAAAAACCGAACTAATTTACAGGGTGGTTTCTATATAATTCTATAAGATTTGTTAAATTATTATTAGTAATAATAACTTACGTAATCCTAAATATGGTTTAAACCTAATTAGGAATAACCTAGAACATTCTAGAAGGTTCCCCGAGGTTATCCGAGGGAAACCGAACTAGTTTACAGGGTAGTTTCCATATAGTTCCACAGGGTTCTACGACGCGTAATCACAGCGGGAACTAGCCCTAAATTAGGCAATGAGCTTCACTAGCTTACGCGTACAATACGTAATACGGAAGCTAGTAGAAGACTCTAGAATAAGAGCCTAGGGTATAAATACCCTGAGCTTACCCTGTAATTAGGCTTCTTCCGAATCCAAGCTTTGTTTACTTAATCAATTGACGCTAGTACCGATCCGGCAATCCTCACGTGCCCACTCCCCACAATTTCACAAGATTCTATAATATATAATTACCACGGGAACTAATTCTAAATAAACAATAAGTTTCATTAGTTTATATATATAATATATAATATAATATATAATATAAAAACTAATAAAAATTTTTAAAATAAAAACCTAAAATTATAAATATTCTAAATTTATTTTGTAATTAGATTTTTTCTAAATCTAAACTTTGTTTACCTAATCAATTGATACTAATACCGATCCGACAATCCTCACGTGCCCACTCCCCACATTTTCACATAATCTAAACCTAAATCTATGATTATTATTAATATTATTATAAATTTGGAAATAATAATAAAAATCTATTATTAACTTTTATTATTTTATTTTATTAGAATTATATATTATATTTTATTATTCTTTTTTTATATTTAAAATTACTTTTTTTTAATTAAATATATTATTTATATTTTTTAGGAAATATTATTTTTTATATTTTAATTATTGTTTCAATTATTATATTTTTAAATATTAATAGAATAAATAAGATTTCTAAAAATTTAATTTTTTTAATATAAATAAATTTTTTAAAATTATTTCAAAATCTATATTAATATTACTAGATTATTTTTATCATCTCAAATATATATATATTTTATATAGTTTATTATAAATAATAGAATTATAATCGATTATATAAAAAATTTATTATTATTGATTATTATTGAAATAGAATTTATTAAATAATTATTAAGATTTATATTTTAATCAGAAAAAAATTATTTAATTTTTATTAGAATATTTTATTTATAAATAAAAATAAACAAATATTTAATATTAATTATATATATTAAATTATGTTGCGACATGTGAATGGCTGTAGTCCTCGCGTAATCCAAATGGGGACTAGCGTGGTCCGTTGCCATATAAATTAAGGTCTCTAGCACTTAGATATTATAATATAACAATATTATATTCCCTACCTTTTATATTGTTATTTATATAAAATATTGTAATAAATTATAAATCTAGATTCGTGATCTAGGAAGGTTAAAGAAATTTTAACCTAGATATTAATTATTTATATTATAATAATATAAATATTTTAATATATAAAATCAATATTACCCGAAATTGCAATATAATAATAAACTAATATATAATCGATAAAACTTCAATTCGAATTATTGAATATATTAAATAATAATTCTTGAATTGAATCAAATAAAATATTAAAAATTATATTAATAAATCGGCAATTTTTTTTTCTAATCTGTTTCTTAATATCGATAATCAATAATATTTTCGATAATATTATCAAAAAATTAATTATTTCAATTCTTATATCGAGATATTTTTTTCCAAATTATCCCGAATTTGATTAATATATTAAAAATCTTGAAAAAAATTATAATAAATCAAAATTTTACATTTAGAATTTATTTTAAATAAATGAATTTTCAAAATATAATTAATCAATATTCGAAAAAAATCTATTTGACGATATCGACAAATTATTAGAAATTTTATAATAAAAAACAAAGAATAAAAAAAAACAATTATATAAAATAATAATAATAGGGATTATATTTTATATAAATCAAATTTATTATAAAATAATTTAAAACCATTTCTATTATTATTTTCAGAATTTTCAAATTTAAAAATAAAAATTTTTAATTAAGAAAAAAATAAAATAAAATCTTTAGAATTTTTAATAATATTAAAAAAATATCGATTAAAAAAGTAGAATAATTTCAATTTATAAAAATCTAGGTTAATTATATTAATTGAATCATATAGTTTTGAAAGTTATTTCGATAAAAGAACTAAAATATTTACAAAAATTGATAAATATAAAAATAATATTGATATTACCAAATTCGATATATAAAAAAAATAAAAAATAAAAAATATTAAAATAAAAATCTTTATTACAAATAATATATTAGTCATTTATAAATAATATTATAGCGATAAAAATATTATATTAAAAATATTGTAAATTCTAAAAAATTAATATAAAAATTCAAAAATTATATTAATATATAATACAATTATTATTTTTATATTATTAAAATATAAAAATTTGGAAAATTTGGAAAATTTTGTATTTATATATAAAAAAATTATTTAGAAATTGGTAGATTTTTTAATAAAATTATTTAATAATTGATTTATAATTTTTTTTATTTTTGTATTATCAAAAATATAATTTATATAAATTAATAAACAAAAATCGAATTTTCGAATTGAATTTACAAAAATTATATTCGATCAATTTATTATTAATATTATTAATAAAACTTGAATAAAAAACAAAAAAAAATTGATATTAATAAAATTTATTATAATAATAAATTATATAATAATAAAAAAAGAAAAGGGTTCAATAAATCTAATAACAATAATAAATAATAATCAAAATATAATAATTATAATAAATATATTTTTTATAATAATAAAAATTGTTTTAATAAAAATAAAAATAAATATAAAA